>Ga0182015_10000519_pt1 | contig 55056 bp, 48 predicted proteins | sample 712P3MmetaG_FD_120478 | JGI IMG/M metagenome (GOLD analysis project Ga0182015, IMG submission 120478) | Permafrost microbial communities from Stordalen Mire, Sweden - 712P3M metaG | ecosystem: Environmental > Terrestrial > Soil > Wetlands > Permafrost | place: Sweden: Stordalen | collected...
GCGGCGAGCGGCGAACGGCGTCGAAGGCCGGGTGCTGGAAATACTGCACCATGATGCCGTGGTCGTGCTTTCGATACCACGCCTCCGGATCATCCGGTCGCGCGCCGAGATGCTCCCACAGCGCCTGTGCCGCTGCTTCGCGTGTGGCGGGCAAAACGGCATCGTGGAGCACGACGTAGCCGTGTTGCTCCCAAAACGCGAGGTCGGCAGCCGCAAGCACCGGCTCGCTTGCCGCCACGGCGGCGAGCGCACGTGCGCTTTGCGATAGAATGTCGCGACCCGCGACGGCGGCATTGATACGTGCGATGCGGTCCGGCGCGATGCCGCCCGTAATCGCCACGATCCAGCGCTCGAATTCTTCGAAGCTCGGGGCCGTGCGGCCGAGATAGTCGGCGGTCTGCTCGAGCCTAAGCCCGCTGCATGGATGACAAATTTATCAAGCTGGCGGTCATGCACGGTCGCTGGAAAAAAGCGGCCTTGTCGCCCGGCCATCGCTCGCGCCCACAGGCGTTTGAGCTGATAAATTCCCAGCGTGCCGGTCTCGGTCGCCGTGGCAGGCTCGGAGCAGTCAAAGCGCGCATTGGAATCATCGCGTAGCAGCGAAAACAGGCATGCGCTCAAATTAAAAGCATTGCGGGCGTCCGGGTCAACGCTTCGCCGCGTGTGGCGGGCCTTATCTCGGGCCGCGGTGCGTCCGGCCGCCTTAACGACCCATTAAGCACAATCGGGCTTCGTTAGGCCGAACCACCGGAGTTGCGCCCTAGTTTGGACATGTTTCGCGATTGATTTCCGTTCTGCCGGTGACGGGTCCGGCTCGGGTCCTCGCGAAATTTCGGGTCTTAGTCGGCGCAAAGCGGCGGCCGGTAACGACCCTTTGGTCCCGGCGCCAGTGCGCCGCCCCGGTCATGGCTCAGGACTTAACCGAGTTCTTGGCCCTTTTTCCTGGCCTCGACCTTGGCCGACGCGGCCGGACCGCGAAAGGGACGCCTTATGAATCCAGCCGACCTCGCGCCGTCGGTCGCGCCGCTGACATCCGCCAATCTGTCGCTTTTCCATTTGTTCTTGCACGCCCACTGGATCGTCGAGTCGGTGATGGCGGGCCTGCTGGTGTGCTCGGTCTGGGTCTGGGCCATCGCCATCGACAAAACCCTTTTGTTTTCGCGGCTTCGCCGCGCCGGCGACAATTTCGAGGAAGCGTTCTGGTCCGGCCAATCGCTCGAGGAACTCTATAAATCCCTTGCGGCGCAGCCCGGGCATTCGACCGGAGCCTTATTCGTCGTCGCGATGCGCGAGTGGAAGCGCAGCCTCGAAGGCCACGCCCGCTCCTTTGCCGGACTGCAAATGCGCATCGAGAAGGTCATGAATGTCGCGATCGCGCGGGAAGTGGAGAATATGGAGCGGCGGCTCCTGGTTTTGGCGACGGTCGGGTCGGCGGGTCCCTTCATCGGCCTGTTCGGAACCGTGGCCGGCATCATGACGAGCTTCCAGTCGATCGCCGCCTCGCAGAACACCTCGCTCGCGGTGGTCGCCCCCGGCATTGCGGAAGCGCTATTTGCGACCGCAATCGGCCTCGTTGCGGCCATTCCGGCGACGATTTTCTATAATAAGTTCTCCAGTGAGGTGAACCGGCAGGCGCAACGGCTCGAAGGCTTCGCCGACGAATTTACGGCGATCCTGTCGCGGCAAATCGACGAGCGCGGCTGAGGGCAGGGGCAAAGCGGATATGGCGGCAACTGGCATAGGCGTGTCCGCGACCGGGGGAAAAAGACGCCGGCGGCGGGCGATTATGAGCGAAATCAACGTGACGCCGTTCGTCGACGTCATGCTGGTGCTATTAATCGTTTTCATGGTGTCGGCGCCGTTGCTTACGGTCGGCGTGCCGATCGACTTGCCGCAAAGCCAAGCCAAGGCGCTCGAACAGAACAACGAGCCGCTGACCGTCTCCATCGACGTTACCGGCAAAGTTTTTTTGCAGAACAACGAAATCAAGCTCGATGATCTGGTGCCAAAGCTCAAGGCAATCATCGATGCCCGCGGCGGCAGCACCAACGACCTGATCTACGTGCGCGGCGACAAGAAGGTTGACTACGGCACGATGATGCGCGTGATGGGACGAATTTCGGGAGCCGGATATCACCGGGTCGCGCTCGTCACTGAGGTCGAGCAGGGGACGGAATGAAGCCCGGCATGACCATTTCGTGCATCGGCCATGCCGCGGCGCTGGTGGTGGCGCTTTTGGCAATCTCGGCGCATCCCGTGGAGGCGCCGCCGGTTGACGCGCTGCCGGTGTCCTTCGTTTCCGAGAAGGACTTTACGCAGATGACACAGGGCGTCAAGAACGCCCCACAGCTCAAGGTCGATCAACCCAAGCCGCTCGCCGACAAAGTGGACATCCCGAAGCCGGTCGATCAGATCGCGCCCAAAGCCGCCGACAAGCCCCAGATTACGACCGACTCGAGCACCCCGAAAGTTGCTCCCAAGCCGGAAATCAAACCCGATCCGAAGCAGGCCGATAAAGCCAACAAGCCGCAGCCTGAGTACAAACCCGATCAAATTGCCGATCTGTTGAAGAAGGACGCCACCAAGAATCCGCCGAAGCCGGACGACAATTCGGCGGCGCAAAAACAGGATTCTCCGAAATTCGAGGCCAATCAGATCGCCCAACTGCTCGACAAGCGCGATCCGCAGCGCCAGCTGGCCGCCGCCGAGACGCTTAACCAAACGCCCAATCTCGGCGCCGCGAGCGGCGCTCCCGGCGCGCAATTGTCGCAGAGCGAGATCGACGCCTTGCGCGCTCGCCTTACCCAATGCTGGAGCCCGCCGCCAGGCATCGATGCCACGACCAAGATTCATGTCGCGCTCCGCGTTCTGTTGAAGCCGGACGGTTCGCTGGTGCAGCAGCCTGTCTTGGTCGAAGCTTCCGCGTCAGCGTTGGGTCCCGCACTTGCCGAGAGCGCGGAGCGTGCCGTGCTGGCGTGTCAGCCGTTCACAATGCTCAGGCCGGAGCATTACGACCAGTGGAAAGACCTTACACTCGACTTCGATCCTCATGAATTGCTCGGCGGTTGAACAGGCGAATTAAACATCATGACGCTTCGATATAGGCCCAAGCTGACAATGACGCGTCGCCGTGCGCTTGTGCTCGGCGCCATCGCCGGAGGGCTGACGTTGTCGGCGCGCTATGCCCGCGCGGATGTCCGCGTCGATATCCTCGGGGGCAACTTCCAGCCGCTGCCGATCGCGATTCCGAAATTCGTCGGCGGTGCGCCGGCCGACGACGAAACCGCAGCGGGCGTCACCCAGATCATCACCGCCAATCTGCAGCGCAGCGGCCTGTTCGCGCCGATCGATCCCGCCTCGTATCTGGAGACGATCACCAGCGTCGACGCCGTGCCGAATTTTCAGAGCTGGCGCACCATCAACGCGCAGGCGCTCGTCACCGGCCGCGTCACGCAGCAAAGCGACGGACGTCTGAAAGCCGAATTCCGGCTCTGGGACGTGCTCGCCGGCCAGCAGCTTGCCGGCCAGCAATATTTCACCACGCCCGACAATTGGCGCCGCATCGCCCACATCATCTCGGACGCGATTTACGAGCGGTTGACCGGCGACGGCGGCTATTTCGACAGCCGCGTCGTATTCGTGGACGAGACCGGCCCCGCGGAGCGGCGTATCAAGCGGCTTACGATCATGGATCAGGACGGCGCCAATGTGCGCTATCTCACGCGCGGCGACGAGTTGGTGCTCACGCCGCGGTTCTCGCCCTCGACGCAAGAGATCACTTATATGTCCTACGGCGAGGGCGATCCGCGCGTTTTTCTTTTGAACATCGAAACCGGCCAGCGCGAGGTCGTCGGCAATTTTCCCGGCATGAGCTTCTCGCCGCGGTTTTCGCCGGACGGCCAGCGCGTCATCTTGAGCCTGCAACAGGGCAGCAACTCCAACTTGTTCGTCATGGATTTGCGCTCGAAGGCGACGACGCGGCTGACCGATACCGAGGCCATCGACACGGCGCCGTGCTACTCGCCCGATGGTTCGCAGATTTGCTTCGAGTCCGACCGCGGCGGGCACCAGCAGATCTACGTCATGCCCGCGGCCGGCGGCGCGGCACAGCGCATCAGCTTCGGCGACGGCACCTATTCGACGCCGGTGTGGTCGCCGCGCGGCGACTACATCGCCTTCACCCGGCAGGCCAACGATAAATTCGCAATCGGCGTGATGAAGCCGGACGGCAGCGGCGAGCGCGTTCTCACCGAAGGTTTCCATAACGAAGGCCCGACTTTCGCGCCCAACGGCCGCGTGATCATGTTCTTCCGCGACCCGGGCGGTAATTCCGGGCCGTCGCTGTTCACGATCGACATATCCGGACGCAACGAGCAACGGGTTCCGACGCCGAGCTATGCCTCGGATCCGGCATGGTCCCCGCTATTGTCGTGAAACGCGGGGCGGTTCCATAGAGCCGCCGCATTGACGCCTCATTAACCACCACAAAGGCTTTCGGGGAAATCCTGAAGTTCGAAGCGCTTTGCAAGGCCGCATCAAGGTTGACGGAACGTTCGCTTAACGAAGGCGCTGCTAGACCCGCCAGAGACCAACCATGTCCGGTCGTAACGCAAGTGATGGAGTCACCCGGATGAACATGGCGAATATGATCCGCGGCGCCAAATTCGCCGCCATCGTCATGGCAACGCTCGCGATCGCGGGCTGCGCTAAACAGGCTGATCAAAATGCTGCCATGGGAGCTGGGGCCGCCACCCCCGGCAGCCAGCAGGACTTCGTCGTCAACGTCGGCGACCGGGTTTTCTTCGATACGGATTCGTCCGAGCTTTCCGACCAGGCGCGCGCGACCCTCGACAAGCAGGCGCAGTGGCTCGGCAACTACAACCGCTACGCCTTCACCGTCGAAGGCCATGCCGACGAGCGCGGCACGCGCGAATACAACATTGCGCTTGGCGCTCGCCGCGCGGAGACCGTGCGTGAATATCTGATCTCGCGCGGCGTATCGGCGCAGCGCATGCGCACCATCTCCTATGGCAAGGAGCGGCCGGTCGCGCTGTGCAACGATATTTCCTGCTGGTCGCAGAATCGCCGTGCCGTAACCGTGCTCGATCAGAGCTCTTAGCGGCTTCGCAGCGATAGAATCTTACCAATCGGCGCCGTGATGGCGCCGATTGCGTTTGGGCGCTCAAATTTCTCCTGCCAAGTTTGTCCTTGCCAATGCAAGGTTGAAATCGGATCGTAGTCGAGCCACCGTGCGCGGTATCGATTGCGTCACCATTACTTAACTTACGCAGTTTTTATTTAAAAGGTTCGGCCATGACCTTCACTAGGTTTGTCCGTGCAGCGTTGCTTCTCGCGATTGCCGGTGTCGCCGCCTGCGGTCAGAACAATCAATACGCCGCACCGCCGCCGCCGAAGGTCACCGTCGCTTCGCCCGTCCAGCAGGACGTCACACGCTATTTTGACGCGACCGGAAATACGGCTGCCGTCAACTCGGTCGATCTCGTCGCGCGCGTGCAGGGCTTTGTCCAAGCGATCAGCTACAAGGACGGCGACTTCGTGAAAAAAGGCGCGTCGCTGTTCACGATCGAGCCGCAGCCATACAAGCTTAAAGTCGACGCCGCGAAGGCTACCGTGATCAGTGCCCAGGCCAGCCTGACGCAAGCTCAAGCCGAATTTCAGCGCCAAGCCGACCTCATCACCAAACAGGTTTCGACCCAAGCCAATTACGACAAGGCGCTGGCGGCGCGCGACTCGGTCCAAGCCGACCTGCAATCGGCGCAAGCCAATGAGCAGCAGGCCGAGATCAATCTCGGCTATACCGACGTCACGGCGCCGTTCGACGGCGTTGTCACCGCGCGCCAAGTCTCGCTAGGTCAACTCGTCGGCGCCAGTTCCCCGACGACGCTCGCCACAGTCGTGCAGCTCGATCCGATCTGGGTGAATTTCAACGCCAGCGAACGCGATGTACTGCAGGTGCGCGCCACTCTGGCGAGCCGCGGCGAAACTACCGCTTCCTTGCTCGGCCTTCCGGTCGAAGTTGCGTTGCAGAACGAGGATGGCTACCCGCACCACGGCAAGCTCGACTACGTCGCGCCCAACGTCGATCCCTCGACCGGAACGCTCGCCGCTCGCGCCGGCCTGGATAACGGCGACCGGTCGCTGTTGCCCGGCTACTTCGTGCGCATCCGCATTCCAAACCGGCCGCGGCCGGCGCTGCTGGTGCCCGATGTGGCGCTCGGCAGCGACCAGGGCGGCCGCTATGTGCTCGTCGTCAATAAGGACAACGTCGTCGAGCAGCGCAAGGTCGAGCCCGGACAGCTCGTCGGCGATCTGCGGGTGATCGAGAACGGCCTGACCAAGGACGACCGTGTGGTGGTCGGCGGCATCATGCGCGCGATCCCGGGCGAGAAGGTCGACGCCGAGCAGCGTTCCGCGTCGGCCGCGAACTAGCGCATCCGGTTTCAAGATGATCTCGAAATTCTTCATCGAGCATCCGGTTCTCGCGAATGTCCTCGCCATCCTGATGATTTTGATCGGCGCGGTGGCGCTCTACGGTTTGCCGGTCGCGCAATATCCCGATGTCGTGCCGCCGACCGTGCAGGTGACCACCCGCTATCCCGGCGCCAGCGCGCGCACGCTCATGGATACGGTAGCGCTACCGATCGAGCAGCAGGTCAACGGCGTTGAGAACATGATCTACATGCAATCGACCAGCGCGAGCGACGGCAGCTATACGCTCACGGTTACTTTCAAGATCGGCACCAATCTCGATAACGCACAGATCCTGGTGCAGAACCGGGTGGCGAGCGCGCTGTCGTCATTGCCGCAGGCGGTGCAGGCGCAGGGCGTCACGGTGCAGAAGCGCTCGACCGCGATCTTGTTGTTCGTCACGTTGACGTCGCCCGACGGCCGTTACGACAGCCTGTATCTCGCCAATTACGCCACCATCAATCTCAAGGACGAACTGTCGCGGCTTCCCGGCGTCGGCAACGTCAACGTATTCGGCGCCGGCCAATATTCGATGCGTGTCTGGCTCGATCCGGAAAAGCTGAAGGCGCGCAGCCTCAACGCGCAAGACGTCGTGCTGTCGTTACAGCAGCAGAGCCAAGAAGTGACAGCCGGTCAGGTCGGCATGCCGCCGGCGCCGCCCAGTGTCGATTTCCAATACACGATCGAACTGCCGGGCCGGCTCGCCGACGTCGACCAATTCGAGAATGTAATCGTCAAGACCGGCAGCAACGGCGAGCTCACGCGGCTGCGCGATGTCGGCCGCGTCGAGCTTGGCGCCCAAACCTACGGCCAGGTCTTCAGCCTCGACGGCAAGCCAGCCGCCGGCATCGGTATCTATCAATCGCCCGGCGCCAATGCGCTCGACGTCGAGAACGCGGTCGAGGCGAAAATGGCGGAGCTGACGCAGCAATTCCCGCAAGGACTCGTCGCGTCCGTACCGTTCGACACGACGGTGTTCGTCAACGCGTCGATCCACGAGGTCTATAAGACGCTTATCGAAGCGGCGGTGCTGGTCCTCGTCGTCATCCTTGTCTTCCTTCAGGACTGGCGCGCCATGCTGGTGCCGGCGACCACGGTGCCGGTAACGATCGTCGGCGCCTTTGCGGCGATGTGGGCACTCGGCTTTACCGTCAATTTCTCCACCCTGTTCGCGATCGTGCTGTCCATCGGCATCGTGGTCGACGACGCCATCGTCGTGGTCGAGGGCGCCGCGCATAATGTCGAGAAGGGCATGAGCGGACACGACGCGGCGATCCGCGCCATGGATGAGTTGTTGGGCCCGATCATCGGCATCACGCTCGTTCTGATGTCGGTGTTTCTGCCGGCGGCATTTCTGCCCGGCCTGACCGGGCGCATGTATGCGCAATTCGCGCTGGTTATTGCGGCAACGGCGCTCCTCTCCGCCATCAACGCGGTGACGTTGAAACCGACGCAAGCGGCGCTGTGGCTGCGTCCGCCGGTCCCGCCCGAGCGCCGCAATGCGTTCTATCGCGGCTTCAACGCCGTATATGGCCGGCTTGAAACCAACTATGCCGGCCTGATCGGACGTATGGCGGCGCACGCCGGCTTGATGACCATTATCGCGTTCGCGATCATGGCGCTTGCGTTTTGGGGACTGGCGCGCGTGCCGACCGGCTTCTTGCCGATCGAGGATCAAGGTTATCTGCTCGTCGCCATCCAGCTTCCCGACGGTGCCGCGCTCGGCCGCACCCAGACGGCGCTGCAACAGGTCGCCACGATTGCGGCCAAGGACCAAAGCGTCGCCCGGGTGATTACCATTGCCGGCGTGTCCGCGCTCGACAACAATGCCACGCTCGCCAATGCCGGCGTCGCCTATGTGGTGCTCAAGGATTGGAGTAAGCGTGACGGGCTGATCAAGATTTTCAGCCGGCTCTCGCAGGCACTCAACGCCATCGATGCGCGTGTGATCACGCTGCCGCCGCCGCCGATCCAGGGCATCGGCAATGCCGGCGGCTTCACCCTGCAGGTGGAGTTGCGCGACGGCAGCACGGATCTGGCTAAACTGCAGAGCATCACCAACACGATCGTCGCCAATGCGCAATCGCAGAGCGCGCTGCAGCGGGTGTCGACCTCGTTCCGCGCCGTCGCGCCGCAATTGCGGGTCGATATAGATCGCGTCAAAGCGCAGACTTTGCATGTTCCGGTCGATCAGGTTTTCGCGACGCTGGCGACCTATTTTGGCTCGACCTATGTCGCGCAGTTCAACAAATTCGGCCGCGTGTTTCAGGTCTACGCGCAGAGCGATGCGCAATTCAGGTTGCGTGCGCGCGACATTGAGCAGCTTTCAGTGCGCAACCAGCAGGGCAACATGATTCCGCTGGGCACGATGGTCAAAGTCGAGCCGATTGTCGGTGCGCCGTTGATCAGCCTCTACAATCTCTATCCTTCGTCGAGCATCATCGGCCTGCCGGCGGCCGGCTTCAGCTCCGGCGAGGCGATCCGCTTGATGGAGGAGAATGCGGCGGCGACGCTCCCGCCGGGGACCGGCAGCGAATGGACCGCGATGTCGTACCAGGAAAAGATCGTCGGCAGTCAGATGTATTTCGTGTTCGCGATGGCGTTGCTGCTGGTCTATCTGGTGCTCGCGGGCCAATACGAAAGCTGGTACGCGCCGCTGTCGGTCATCCTCTCGGTGCCGCTGGCGTTGACCGGGCCGGTATTGGTGCTCGAATTGCTGCGCATCGACAACAATCTCTACACCCAGATCGGCGTGATCCTGCTCATCGCATTATCGGCCAAGAACGCCATCCTGATTGTCGAGGTCGCGCGCGAGCACCGCGTGCACGAGAACAAGCCGTTGCTGGAAGCGGCCGTCGACGCCGCCCGGGCGCGCTTCCGGCCGATCCTCATGACATCATTCGCGTTCATCCTCGGCGTCGCGCCGCTGGTGATTGCGACCGGCGCCGGCGCCAGCGCCCGCAAATCGATCGGCATCACGGTGTTCAGCGGCATGATCGCTTCGACCTGCCTCGCGGTCCTGTTTGTGCCGTCGCTGTTCGTGGTGGTGCAGCGGTTCGAGGAATGGCGCGCTTCGCGCAAGACCCCGCGCATTCAACCTGCGGAATAGCGCTCATTGAGGCCGCTTGTCACGGCAGCGCCGTCATCGGGCCATAGTCACAATTTGGACGCAGGGCCCGGTATGGTAGAATGGCAAACCACCGAACTGTTGAAAGCGATGATCCGCTCCATTCCCTTGCTCGCGTTGGCCTGCATGCTGTGGGCCAATGCCGCCCACGCGCAGGCGTCCGATGCCGACCTCCTGACCCGCATCGACCACCTCGAGGCCGAGCTGCGCGATCTCACCGGCACGGTGGAGCAATTGCAGTATCGCAATCAGCAGCTCGAGCAGCAGGTGCAGCGCCTTCAGGGCGCGGTGCCCGCCGCAACACCGCAGCGACCAAGCGCGGATAATTCACCGCCGCCGTCCTCGCAATATACGGTGGTCCCCACATATTCGCCGCCGCCTCCGGCGCCCTATTCACCACCGCAGGCCGCTCAATCGTCGGCGGCTGTGGTGTCGGCCGCGCCCGCCGCGCCGAGCGAAGAGGCTTCGTCGCAGGCCCGCCGCGGCGATGCCTTCAACCCGGCACTTAGTCCTTCCGCGCCTGGCGCGCCGCGCCCACTTGGCACCAGCACCACCGCCACTGAGCCGCCGCCGCCGGTACCGGACACCCAGATCGCCGCGCCCGAGCCGCGCCAAGCCGGTGCGCCGCTCGACCTATCGACGGTCTCGGCGCCTCCCGGCGCCGCGCCCGACGGTGACCTGCCGGCTCCGCCTCCCGCCAACACAAGCGGGACGGGCGCCATTGCGGCGCTGCCGCCGACGCTGCCGCCCGGCAACCCGCAGAAGGACGAGTACGATCTCGCGTACGGCTATGTGCTGCATAAAGACTTTGGACCCGCAGCGGATACGTTCCGCGATTTCCTGCAGAAATATCCAAGCGATCGGTTGGCGGGCGAGGCGCAATATTGGCTCGGCGAAAGCCAGTTCCAGCAGCAGCATTATCGCGACGCCGCCGAAGCATTCCTCGCGGTTTCGACAAAATACGAGACGACCGCACGCGCACCCGACGCGCTGCTGCGACTCGGTCAGTCGCTCGCGGCTTTGGGCGAGAAGGAAGCTGCCTGCGCTTCGCTCGGCGAAGTGTTGCGCAAATATCCGCATGCTTCGCTGAACGTGAAGCAGAGCGTCGACCGGGAACAGAAGCGTGTCCACTGCTGAACAAGCCATTCGCGACGACGAAGCGAATACGCTGTTCTCCGGTCTTGAAGGCTTGCGCGGCCTGATCCTCGCGGTTTCCGGCGGTCCGGATTCCACCGCCCTTCTCGTCCTCGCGGCGCGCTGGGCGAAGCGCGCAAAGCGCGCGCCGAAGCTTGTTGCCGTCACCATCGATCATGGCCTGCGCGCGGAAGCGGCGCGCGAGGCGAATGCGGTCAAGCGCCTCGCGCGCGGTCTTGGGGTTCCTCACCGCACCTTGCGCTGGCGCGGCAACAAGCCGAAATCCGGCTTGCAGGAAGCCGCGCGCGTTGCGCGCTACCGGCTTCTTGCGCAAGCGGCGACGCGGGCCGGCTACGCCCATGTCCTGACCGCGCACACGCTCGACGATCAGGCGGAAACGGTGCTGTTCCGTCTCGCCCGCGGCAGCGGGCTCGTTGGACTTGCCGGCATGGCGCATGCGTCACCGCTGCCGGTAAGCGGGGAGGGGTCGATCTTTTTGGTGCGGCCGCTGCTTCGTGTTGCCAAGGCGCGGTTGATTGCGACGTTGCAGGAAGCCCATGTTGCCTTCAGCGACGACCCGACCAATCGCGATCCGCGCTTCACCCGTCCGCGACTGCGCACATTGATGCCGGCGCTGGCGCGCGAGGGCCTCGATGCGCGCGGCTTGGCGCGATTGGCCGGGCGGATGCGGCGCGCGGAATCGACCATCGAATTTGCCGTCAGCGCCGCGTGCGCGGCGCTTGCGCCGGGGCCGTGGGAGGAACGCGGTCCGATTGTTTTCGACACGGCGCTATTCGCAAGCCTTCCCGCCGAAGTCGCCTTGCGGCTCCTGGGGCGCGCCGTTGCCTATGCCGGGGACGAGGGCCCCGTCGAGCTTGCCAAGCTCGAGGCCCTTTATGACAGCCTGCGCCAGGCCCATTCCCGGCTGCGCCGGACCCTCGCCGGGGCCCTGATTACGCTCAACAGCGAGCAATTGACGATCGAGCGTGCGCCCGCCCGCCGCGCCGCAGCTATGCGCAACGACCGCAAGAGGGGCTTTACGAAATAGCCGTATAATTGGCCGGTCGCGTATTGGGTTCCCTTGGCAGGGGGCGGACCGGCGCCTACATTGCCTGGTAGTGGGACGTGAAGCCGCCACGATTTGCGGGCGCAATAGCCGCGGTCTCCGCTCGGTCGGGAGGTCAAGGACCTAAGATGAACGCCAATCTGCGCAATTTCGCCCTGTGGGTCATCATTGTCCTGCTGCTGCTTGCTTTATTCACGCTGTTTCAGAATCCGGGCCAGCACACGACGTCGCAGGACATCTCGTTCTCGCAATTGCTCAACGACGTCGACCAGGGCCGCGTGCGTGACGTTCTCATCCAGGGTCCCGAAATCCACGGCACTTATAGCGACGGCCACACCTTCCAGACCTATGCGCCGAGCGATCCGTCGCTGGTCCAGCGCCTCTACAACAAGGGCGTCTCGATCACGGCGCGCCCGCTAAGTGACAACGTGCCGTGGTTCGTGTCGCTGTTGATTTCCTGGCTGCCTTTTGTGGCGCTGATCGGGGTGTGGATATTCCTATCGCGCCAGATGCAAGGCGCCGGCGGCAAGGCGCTCGGGTTCGGCAAGAGCCGCGCCAAGCTCCTCACCGAGGCGCATGGCCGCGTCACCTTCGAGGACGTGGCAGGCGTCGACGAGGCCAAGCTCGACCTTCAGGAGATCGTCGAGTTCTTGCGCGATCCGGCTAAATTCCAGCGGCTCGGCGGGCGCATCCCGCGCGGCGTGTTGTTGGTCGGGCCGCCCGGGACCGGCAAGACGCTCTTGGCGCGCGCCATCGCCGGCGAGGCGAATGTGCCGTTCTTCACCATTTCCGGCTCCGACTTCGTCGAAATGTTCGTCGGCGTCGGCGCGAGCCGCGTGCGCGACATGTTCGAGCAGGCCAAGAAGAACGCGCCCTGCATCATCTTCATCGACGAGATCGACGCGGTAGGCCGTCATCGCGGCGCCGGCCTCGGCGGCGGCAATGACGAGCGCGAGCAGACGCTGAATCAATTGCTGGTCGAGATGGACGGTTTCGAAGCCAACGAAGGTATCATCTTGATCGCGGCGACCAACCGGCCCGACGTGCTCGACCCGGCTTTGCTGCGGCCCGGCCGTTTCGACCGTCAGGTCGTGGTGCCGAATCCGGATGTCGTCGGCCGCGAGCAGATTTTGAAAGTGCATGTGCGCAAAGTGCCGCTGGCGCCCGATGTCGTGCTCAAAACCATTGCGCGCGGCACGCCCGGCTTCTCCGGCGCCGATCTCATGAACCTCGTCAATGAGGCGGCCTTGATGGCGGCGCGGCGCAACAAGCGCATGGTCACGCAAGTCGAGTTCGAGGATGCCAAGGACAAGGTGATGATGGGCGCCGAGCGCAAGTCGCTGGTGATGACGGACGAGGAGAAGCTCCTCACCGCCTATCACGAAGGCGGCCACGCCATCGTCGCGATCAACGTCAAGGCGACCGATCCGGTGCATAAGGCGACGATCATTCCGCGCGGCCGCGCGCTCGGCATGGTCATGCAATTGCCCGAGCGCGACAAGCTCTCCATGAGTCTCGAGCAAATGACGTCGCGGCTTGCGATCATGATGGGCGGCCGCGTCGCCGAGGAATTGGTGTTCGGCCGCGAGCGGGTGACCTCGGGGGCTGCTTCCGATATCGAGCAGGCCACCAAGCTCGCCCGCATGATGGTAACGCGCTGGGGCCTCTCTGAGGCGCTCGGGACCGTTGCATACGGCGAAAACCAGGAAGAAGTCTTCCTCGGGTATTCGGTGGCGCGCCAGCAAAACATCTCCGAGGCGACCGTGCAGAAGATCGACGCCGAGATCAGGCGCTTGGTCGAGGAAGGCTACAAAGAGGCGGAGCAAATCCTGACCGACAAGCGCGGCGATCTCGAGACCTTGGCCAAGGGTCTGCTCGAATTCGAGACGCTGACCGGCGACGAAATCAAGGATTTGATCATGGGCAAGCGGCCGACCCGTGAATCGGTGATCGAGCCCACGACACCGCGCTCGTCAACAGTGCCGACAGCCGGTGCGGGCCGCAACCGTCCGCGTCCTGAGGGTCCTCTGGAGCCGCAGCCCCAGTCTTGAACGCGGCTTTATCTCGAGCCCGGCATGCTTGATGGATCGCGTGCGGCGTGACGCACAGCGTGAATGACGATTTCATTCTCGGTCACTTCGTAGAAAACGAGATAGGGATACGGCAATGCCGTTAAACGACGAATAGCCGGATCGTCGGTGCGGATGCCGATGTGGGGATGGTCGCTCAGAAGTTCGATGACTTTTCGTAGTCGCGACCGGACGCGGCTCGCGCCCTGCGGTGAATGCGTGGCAATGTAGTCAAGAACCGAATTTAGGTCGGCAAGAGCTGGGGCGGTGTAGCGAATCTTCACGGATCGTGCTTGGTCCACGCCGCTCGCACCTCATCGTCGGTGGCGAATTCGCCGCGTTGGGCCGCCGCCTTAGAGGCAGCGATCGCCGCGCGTTCATCGTCCGACAATGGTACGGTTACGGCATCGTCGCTGCCGGTGAGTTCTAGTACAATGCGCGCAATATCGTCCTGAACGTCTGGGGGAAGGTCGCGGACGGCCTCAAGCGCCTGATCGAGCAGCTTCGTCATCCAGGAAATATACTCTGTATTGCGCGAATGATGAAAGTACTTCGAACGGGTAAACTCGCTCGGACGACAAAGCCGTGAGGCGTGCCACGTCAAATGCTGCGTCAATATGATAGTCGACTGAGGATTGAGGAGGCGCTTCGATGCGAGTCGCGGTGATTACTGCCGTCATTTTCGCGCTCGCTTGCGCTCCGGCGCTGGCGCAAAGCGGCAATGCGCCCGGCGCCGCCAAGTCGCAGCCGGCCGCCAAATCCTTACAGCCGTCACCCAAGGCCGCGTCGACGCCGGAAATGCGCTCGGCCGCCGAGCTCGCGCTGTCGTCGGATCCGGTTTTCGACGACGGCACTTATCTCCGCATCAAAGACGCGCTGCTAAGCTATTCGGCTATTCAAGTCCGCGGCGGCTGGCCGGCGCTGCCCGCCGACGCCAAGCTCGCGCCAGGATCGAGCGGGCCCACGGTTGCGCTGCTGCGCCAGTATCTCGTCGTCAGCGACGACATGTCCGAGGCAAAATGGGCCGGTGATGCTTACGACGGCGATCTCGTCGAAGCCGTCAAGCGGTTTCAATTGCGCCATGGGCTCGATGCCACCGGCAGCGTCGGCGCGCAGACGCTCAAGGCGCTCAATGTGCCGGTGGGCGACCGCATCAAGCAGCTTGAAGCTTCGCTCGAGCGGCTTCAGGGCATGGATTTCACTTTTGCCGAGCGCTACGTGGTGGTCAACATTCCGGCCGCTTTCGTCGAAGCGGTTGCCAACGGCAAGGTCGAGCGCCGCTATCGCGTCATCGTCGGTCAGATCGACAAACCGTCGCCGACGCTCAGCGTCTACATCACCGCGATCGATCTCAATCCGACCTGGACCGTGCCGCTCTCGATCACCAAGAACGAAATTATCAACCGCATGCGCAAGGATCCAAGTTACCTGAGCCGCATGCACATGCGCGTGCTCGGCGCGCATGACGAGGACATCGATCCCGGTAGCATCGATTGGTCATCCGATCGTTCGCCCAATTTCACCGTCCGGCAGGATGCTGGCGCCTGGAACGCACTCGGCTATCTCAAGATCGACATGCCGAATCCGTATTCGGTGTACATGCACGACACCGATACCCGCAATTTGTTCGCCAACGACTACCGCTTCGACTCGCACGGCTGTACACGCGTCGACAATGTGCGCGATCTCGCGGCCTGGATCCTGCAGGACGGTCCGCCGGGCTGGGATCGCGCCGCGATCGACGCCGGGATTGCGTCGGGCGTGACCAAAGTGATCAATCTGCCGCGTAAGATACCGGTGGCCTGGGTCTATCTCACCGGCTGGGTGACGCGCGACGGCACGGTCGAGTTTCGCGACGACGTCTATAAGCACGATGAGTCGCTGGACCGTGCCGGGCTGGACCAAGCCATAAGCGCCGGCGGTTTCGTGCAAGCCCCGGCTTCGCAGCCGCTCAAACAGGTTTCCATCGACAGCCGCTGACGCGGGTTATCTTGCGCGGTCTGCGGCGCGCAGGCGGAGGAACGGCGATGGAAATGCGGGTATTCGGCCGCACCGGAATGCGGCTTTCGGTGCTGGGCTTCGGCTGCGGCGCGGTCGGCGGACTGATGGTGCGCGGCGATCCGGTCGACCAGGAGCGCGCCATCGCGCGAGCGATCGCTGCCGGCGTGAACTACTTCGACACCGCGGTGCAGTACGGGAACGGCGAATCGGAAAAGAATCTCGGCCGCGTTCTGCAAAGCCTCAAACCCGCCAATGTGGTCGTCGGCACCAAGGTCCGGCTGCCATCCGCCGATTTCGGCAGCATTGCCGACACCGTGGCGAAATCGCTCGAAGGCAGTCTGATGCGACTTCGCCGCGATCGGGTTGACATCCTACATCTGCACAATGCGATCACCGAGAGCGGCGGCGGGCAAGCGCTTAGCGTCCGACAAGTGCTCGGTGACGTGGTGCCGGCGTTCGAGCGGCTGCGTCAGCAGGGCAAGACGCGTTTCCTTGGGGTCACCGCGGTCGGCGACACGGCGGCGCTGCATCAGGTGATCGACGCGCGCGCCTTCGACAGCGCTCAGGTGGTGTACAATATGCTCAATCCGTCCGCCGCCGCCGCGCTGCCGGCGGCCTATCCGGCACAGGATTATGGACGGCTGTTCGATCGTGCCAAGGCGGCCGGCGTCGGTGTCATCGGCATCCGCGTGCTCGCCGGCGGCGCGCTGTCCGGATTTGCCGAGCGCCATCCGATTGCGAGTCCACCGCCCGCGCCGATCGGTTCGGCTATGAGTTACGATGCCGATGTCGTGCGCGCGCGGCGCTTGATGCCACTGGTAGAGGAGGGGTTTGCCGCGAGCCTGACCGAAGCCGCCACGCGGTTTGCGCTCTCGGATCCGGCGATCGGCACCATCCTGGTCGGTATGGCGACGCCGCAACAGTTCGAGGATACGTTCGCCGCGGTCCAAAAAGGCCCGCTGCCGCCCGCGGCGCTCGATCGGTTGACAGAACTGCTGCAAGGATTCGCCAGCGAACCACGGTGATCGCCGAGACGGCCGGGCAAGCACGGTCAGCGGACTTGGGCGCGGCACAATCCCATCGTCGGCGTGCTTTGTCCTCTCCGCCACACATGGGTGTGGCGCCTAAGGGCTATTTTCAGTGAGTAAATCGAGATTTCATTTCGCCGGGATCGCGTCGGAATACCGCGAATAGAATAGCGCGACACGCTGTTGCCACATGCTGACAAAGGCGCCTGAAGTCAGATTGTCGACCGATTTCAAAATTTGCTTGATGGCCGGAAGCGTGTTCTGCGACACGGCGAGTTTGCACCATTTTTCGCCTTTTAACCTGCCTTCGTCCGTTGCGCACATCGACTTCCAGGCGACGCGCTCCGGATGGCTGACATGTTCCGCGGCTCCTTGCGTTCCCTGTTGGTGGATCAAGTAGAGATCGCTCAAAGTCGGCTTCATATGCGTATCCAATTCGAACAGAATGGCTGCGGTGGCAAATTTGAAAACAGCCGCGACGGCATTGTCGCAAGGACTGGTAATGTCGCCCGATCCATATTTTTCAAACTCATAATTACTGAGCTGGAATAGGCCGGTATACGATCCAGTGTGTTGCTTGGGGTCGAAATCCGTTTCGATTTTGGCAACAGATTTCATGAAGACAAAATCCAAACCGAGGGCGTCCGTTGCGAGTTTGATCTCGTCAACGGGCGTTCCGACCGGGGTATCTTTGAGCGAGGCTAAGACCGTTTCCGCTGGCTTCACGTCGGGTGGGACTTCGGAATAGGCATAATAAGCGAGATACGAGAGATCCCGATTCGGTGTCACCGGAACAGGCGAATAATCCTCGTCTAACTTTGTTTGATCTTTTTCGCGGGTACCCATCGCTACCGGAATATCCGCAGCTACCGGGACATCCATGGTTATTTTTTCTTGACGCAAGAGCGGCGGTTCACGTTGCGAAAAGGAAAACGGGAAGGTCAGCGTCGTCGCAAAAATAATACACGCGAGTGGCCAGACTGCTGCTGTGCCACTGAAAGGTGCGATGAACTCGCGCCGCCCCATGTCCGCTCCCCCGGCGGGCCAAGACGGGGCATCGTAACAGGTTTAGTCGCCGCAGATAGGGGTGACTGTCGGATATACGTGACCGCATGCTGAGCGCCGGCGGCAGAAAAATCTGACGGCACGCGTCGCATTTGCCCTTTGGCACAGGGCCGAAAACCTAATCGTAAAACGGGGCGCTGACGAAACGGCGGACCACGCTTGGCTAATCCGCCCTCAGCTCAGTTCAGCCGCAGCTCCGTAATGTGCTTCGGATCGGCCTTCAGTTCACCCTTCTCGACGCGCGTGACGATTTCGGTCAGCACGGCATTGGCGCGGCACGTGATCCCAACCTTCTCGCCCTCGCGGACGATCAGACCGTTGAGGAAATCGATTTCGGTGCGCCGGCCTTTGTGCATGTCCTGGCCCATCGAAGGCCGCTGTCCGGCAGCGGTGCGGCCGGAATCCTTGAAGCGCTGCTCATCGCACGCGCGTGTAGCCTCGGCATCGCCTTCACCCGCGCGCGCGATCGTTTCGGGCGGCAGGTGCAGGATCTCCTCGAGCTGGTAGCCTTGCGCTTGCCCAACACGGATCGCTTCGCTGCCGAGACGCGCTGAGAAGCGGCGGATCGGATCGTTCTTCAGCATGTCGCCGCCGCCGAGGCCGGTGCAGGCGGAGAGACCGTTCTGCATGGCGTTGGCGACGAGCTTCGACCAGCGCTCGCCCCAAAGATTGTTGGTCACCTTGGCGCTGTCGGCATGGGCGACCAGCCGGCAGATTTCCTCCGCGCGCGCGGTCATGCGGCCGTGCACTTCGCCGGCGCGAAACACGGTATGCGCGGCGCCGTGCTTGGCGGCGCCGCGATGCACTAGACCCGGCTCCGGCAGGTTGACCGTGATGCTCGACGCGATGCAGCCGAGCGTCTTGCCCCAGCCGACGATGCCGGCGATGGTCTCCTCGTTCATGCAATTTTGCAGCGAGACCACGTAGCCGTCCGGCGCCAGATATTGCCGGACCAGCATCGTCGCCCATGCGGTGTCGTAGGACTTCATGCACACGAAGGCGATGTCGACCGGCTTCTCCTTGGCGAGCTGCTGCGCGTCGGTGACGTGCAGCGCGCGCACCGGCACGGTGAATTCCGGCTCCTTCATGGCATGCGTCACGCGCAAGCCGTGCTTGCGCATGTGCTCGACATGCTCAGGCCAGGGATCGATGAACGTCACGTCCTCGCCGGCCTGCACCATATGCGCGCCGGCATAGCCGCCGACGGCGCCCGCTCCGACAAAGACTATTTTCTTACCCACACAGCCCTCCCGCGTTTCTAGGCTGAGCGTAGCCCATCGGGCGCGCCAACCACAACATTCCGCCGTCGGCGCGGTCAGGAATCGGGTGGGCGCGCTGCCGCACAGACGCGTAGATGGAAATATTGCGAGGGAAGCCGATGCCGAGCCGCGTTGTTACCAAGACATATGGGACCGTCAGCGTGGAGCGGCAGAAGGAGATGAGCGGCTTGGAGTTTGTTCAAGGGCTCGCCGACGGCATGTTGCCGCTTAATACGATAGCTCGGACCTTGGGCTACGACGTGACCGAAGCGGTGAGCGGACGCGTCGTCGTTACCGCGGAACCGGGTGCCGCTCACCTCAATCCGGCCGGTACGGTGCACGGCGGTTTCGCCGCCACGCTGCTCGACAGCTGCATGGGCCTTGCCGTCCAGACGACGTTGGATAAAGGCGTCGGTCAGACGACGCTGGAGTTCAAGATTTCGCTGCTGCGGCCCATCACACCGGAAACAGGTTTGATCAAGGCCGAAGGCGTTGTCTTGAACTGCGGCCGCCGTGTCGGAACTGCCGAAGGACGGATCAAGGATCGCCAGGGGCGGTTGCTCGCCCACGGCACGACGACCTGTCTGATCTTCCAAAGTTGAATTGCCGATCTTTACCTCTAGCCGCGAAACGCCGCCTTGATGCTTTCGACAGTGGCGCCCGGCGCACGTGCCGCGCCGATAATGCGCGCCTCCTGCTTCATGAGGCCGTCGAGCGCCGCCGGCATGGCATCGATCTTGTCGACCGGCACGACGACCGCGCCGTGGCGGTCGGCATGGATCAGGTCGCCGCTTTTGACCGCCATGCCGTGGATGGTGACGGGGATGCCGAATTCGACCACGTGCACATAGGCGTGCGAGGGGCTGAGCGAACCGGCGAGCATTTGAAAGCCTTCGGCCACTTCGGCGATGTCGCGGATCGAGCCGTTGGTCACCGCGCCGAGGCAGCCGAGCGCCTTGTGCACGTTGGTTTGCACCTCTCCCCAGAACGCGCCGTAGCCCGCGGGCTCGTCCTTGTCTTCGATCACGACCACGCTCGGCCGCGGCGCCGCCGCTACGTAATCGAGGTAATCCATCCGCTTTGCCATGTAGCTCGGTCCGCTCACCGCATCGCGCGCGCGCATGGTGACCGTCTTGGCGAATCCGACCATCGGCGGCAGATCGGGAAACGGGCAGTGCAGGTGGGAGACCGTATAGCCGGCACCGCGGCGCTCCGGCGCCACGATCTCGATCAGGTTGCAGACGGTCGGCGTATCGATCGACCGCAGGAATGCGAATTGGCTTTCTGACAACACAGGTTTCCCCCTTCCGAGTTTCTCGGTTGACTCAATTAATCCCAAGCGACCGCGACGATTGCGGCCATTATCGCCTGCATGGCGACGATCGTAACGATGCAGCCATCCCAACCGGCCATGTCCCAGGCGAGCCCAGTGAGAAAGGCGCCCGCGCTGCCGCCAATATAATAGATCGATGCGTAGAGGCCGACGGCAGACGAGCGGCCCTCCTTGGCTGTCAGCGTGACATAGCCTGTTGCGACCGTTTGGCACACCATGCCGCAAACGGCGCACAGCGTCAGCCCGGCAAGAATCAGTGTGACAGGCGGCGCCAGCATCAGCAACGCGCCGACGACCCATGCGGCAATGATACCGAGGACGAAGCGGCGGCGTCCGAACAGCGCGATGGCGCGTCCGACCCATGGCACGGCGACGCTGCTGGCGAGATAGGTGAAGAACAGTGCACCAAGCAGCGTCGGAGGAAACAGATACGGCGGCGCAGCAAGATGGAAGTTCACATAAGTGAAGGTTGCGATGAAGTTGAACAGCACGCCGAAGCCGATGGCATAGGTCACGATCAGTCGCGGATCGCGCAGATGCCGAACCATGTATCGTGCCGAGCCGGCCAGACCACCCGAGGGTACGAAGTGCCGCTCGCGCGTCAGTGTTAGCGCGACGATAACCGCGGCGGCAACGGTCAGCATCGCGACCACATCGAAGGCGGCGCGCCAGCCTATCGCATCGGTCAAGATGCCCGGAATGAATCGGCCGCTAAATCCGCCGACGCTCGATCCCACCATGTAAAGGCCGGCGACGCGCGTGACGTCGGCCGGCGGCCACTCGTCGCCGATATAGGCGACGGCGACGGTGAAGATCGGCGGCACCAGCAGCCCTTGCACGAAGCGCCAGAAGACGAGTTCCGGCACGGTCGCGGCGAAAGTCATGATCACGGTCGGCACCGCGATGGCGAACATGGCGGCGGTGATCAGCCGCTTTCGTCCGACCACGTCGGCGAGCGCTCCGGTAAACGGAGCCGTGAGCGCGATCGCGGCCGTGCCGGCGGTCATCAGCGAGGAAATTTCGCCGGCGCTGACGTGGAATTCACCCGCAAGCTGAGGCAGCAGCGCCTGCGGCGAATAGAGATTGATGAACGCACAGAACCCGGCGGTCGCGATGCCGAGAGGTCGCGGATCGAAGGGCTTTTGCCACAACGCCATGCGGCATTATGAGTGAGGCGCGATGCGAAAGCACGCCCACGCCAGAGCCGTCACAGCTGGCGGATCGAATCGAAATTCCAGGCGGTGGCGCTGGGATCGTTCTCGCCGACGCGCAGCGTGGTGTCGTTGACGAAACGATAGGGTGGCACCGGCAGATTGTACGGCGCCGGCACGCCGGAAAACACGCGGCCCGCCGGATCGTATTTGGAGCCGTGACAGGGGCAGAAATAACCGCCCGGCCAATTCGACACCGGCGTCGTTGCGCTCGGCGTCGGGTAGAACAACGGAATGCAGCCGAGATGCGTGCAAATGCCGACCAGGATGCCGAACTCGGGCTTGATCGAGCGATGCCAGTTGTTCGCGTAGGGCGGCTGCTGGGTCTGCTCGGAATTGGGATCGGCAAGCAGCGAGATCATTTGGCTGGACTGCATCGATTGCAGCGTTTGCTGCGAACGATGGAAGACGAAAATCGGCCGCTGCCGCCAGCGGATCATGACCTGCCCGCCTTCGGCGATCTTGCTGACGTCGAGATCGACGGGCCCGCCGGCCGCCAGCGTCGAGGCGTCGGGATTCATCTGGTCCACCAGCGGCACCAAGGCCGTCGCGGCGCCGACCGCGCCGACGGTGGCGGTTGCGATGAAGAGAAAATCGCGTCGCGTTGCTTCGGGTCCGTGGCCGTCTGTCGCGGTAGATGCGGTACTCGCCATTTTGGGTCCTTCGTGGCCGGCGTCGGCACGTAATGACGTAATTAGCACGGCTTAGTCAATCAGGACCCTTGGCTGGTCCCCATCAAGATTCGGTCATGCGGAAACGCCGGAGCAGGCTTTGATGTCTTTGACTTCCCACAGGCTTTCTGCGCGAAATCCGATGACCGGTTTTGTACCGGTGTTGCCGAATTTGCGCTATTGCGCCGCAATGGAAAGCACGTTCCATACCAAGTCCGGCCCGCATAGGGCAGGGCAAGTCAGCCGACACGGGGGAAAACTTCTATGCGGGCCAAGGACAATCTGCGCAGCGCCGCCGAGGTATTGGTCGACCAATTGCGCATTCACGGCGTGCGCCACGTCTTCTGCGTGCCGGGCGAGAGTTATCTCGCGGTGCTCGATGCGTTCCATGACAGCGATCTGGCGGTAACCGTCTGCCGGCAGGAAGCCGGCGCCTGCATCATGGCCGAGGCGGTCGGCAAAGCGACCGGCCGGCCGGGCGTCTGCTTCGTCACCCGCGGCCCAGGCGCGACCAATGCCGCGCACGGCATCCACATCGCGCGCCAGGACTCCACCCCCCTGGTGCTGTTCGTCGGCCAGATCGCGCGCGACACCCGCGAGCGCGAGGCTTTTCAGGAGCTCGATTACCGCGCCGTGTTCGGCTCGATGACAAAATGGACAACCGAGATCGACGATCCGGCACGCGTGCCGGAAATCGTGTCGCGGGCGTTTCATACCGCCGTGAACGGCCGTCCTGGGCCGGTCGTCGTGGCGCTGCCGGAGGACATGCTGGTCGAGCGTATCGCCGTTGCCGACGCGCCGCCGTTTGCCCCGATCGAGACCTCGCCGGGCCCGGGCGAGATGGAGAAATTCGCGGAAATGCTCGGCGGCGCGCGCGCGCCGATCATTCTCTTGGGCGGCAGCCGCTGGTCGCAGGAGGCTTGCGACCGCATGGCGCGATTTGCGCAAAAGTATTCGCTGCCGGTGTGCACCACGTTCCGCCGCAGCTCGGTGTTCGACCAGACGCATCCCTGTTACGCCGGCGACGCCGGCATCGGTCCCAATCCAAAGCTTCTTGCGCGCATCAAGTCCTCCGACCTGGTCATCGCCATTGGTGGGCGCATGGGTGAAATGCCGACGCAGCACTACACGTTGTTGGATATTCCCCGCCCCCAGGTGCCGTTCGTGCACGTTCACCCGGGCGCCGAAGAGCTCGGCCGCGTCTACAGCCCGCAGCTGGCGATCAACGCGACGCCGACGGCCTTTACGGCGGCGCTGGAGGAGTTGAAGTTTGCGCGCGCGCCGGCCGGCGACGCCAAGGCCGCGCATGCCGATTATATCGAATGGACGGAAAAGCCGACCGAGCAGCCGGGCGGCGTTAATTTCGGCGCCGTCATGGTGTGGCTGCGCGAAAATCTTCCCGCCGACGCCGTCCTGTCCAACGGCGCCGGTAATTTCGCGGCCTGGGTACACCGGTACTTCCGCTTCCGCCGCTTCGCTCAGCACCTCGCGCCGGCTTCGGGCTCGATGGGTTATGGGGTACCGGCCGCGGTGGCGATGAAACGGCTTTATCCTGAGCGAACGGTCGTATGCCTCGCCGGTGACGGCGATTTCCTGATGAACGGTCAGGAATTCGCCACCGCCGTTCAATACGATCTGCCGTTCATCACCATCATCATCGATAACGGCATGTACGGCACCATCCGTGCGCACCAGGAGCGTCATTATCCCGGCCGCATTTCGGCGACCGATTTGCGCAATCCGGACTTTGCCGCTTATGCCCGCGCCTTCGGCGGCTTCGGCGTTTCGGTCGAGCGCACGGAAGATTTTCCCGCCGCGTTCAAGGCGGCGCAGGCGTCGGGCAAGCCCGCGATCGTGCGTTTGGCGATCGATCCCGAAGCGATCTCGCCCGGGATGACGCTATCCAAGATCCGCGCCAAATCGCTCGCGGAGAACAAGGACTGATCAACGTCGGCGACGCCGGAACGAAACCGAATTCCGTAGATTGAAACAGCAACAGGCAGAGTTCAGATACGCATGGAAAACTTACTTCGTATGACAGTCGGTGCTGCGGCGTTGATACTGGCGGTTACGATCGCAACCACTACCGCCGATGCAAAGGGTTGCATCAAAGGAGCGATCGTCGGCGGTGCTGCCGGTCATCTCGCTCACCACACGCTCCTTGGAGCGGCGGCGGGCTGCGTGATCGGTCATCATGAGGCGGCTAAAAGAGCGAGGGAGCAGCAGGATCAGCAAAGCCAGCCATCAAACCCTGCGCCGGCACTGGCTCCGGCGCCAAGCAAACAGCAGTGACAGGCCTCATTGCGCCTTGATGCCGGCGGCTTTGATGATCGGCCACCATTTCTCGATCTCGGCCTTCTGGAAGGCGTGCAGCGCCTCGGGCGTCTGCTGATCGGGCGGATATATCACCTGCGCGAGATCGGTTAGCTTCTTGCGCGTGTCGGGATCGGCCAGCGCCGCGACGATGGCCGCGTTGAGCTTGGCGATGATGGGTTTCGGCGTGGCCTTGGGCGCCCACATCGCGTGCCAGAACGAAAAATAGAATCCAGGCAAGCCCGCTTCGTCGGTGGTTGGGATATTGGGCGCGACCGCGATGCGGTCCTTGGCGGTGACGGCGTAGGCCTTGAGGTCGCCGGACTGCACATGCGGCAGCGACACCGCGGGTGTGTCGAGCTGGATGTCGGTGATGCCGGCGAGAAGATCTTGCGTCGCCAAGCCGGCGCTGCGGTAGGACACCATCTGCCACTTCACGCCCGCCAGATTTTCCATCAAAACGCCGGCGACATGACTCGGACTGCCGACGCCCGATGTGCCCATCGTCGCCTTGTCCGGATTAGCCTTCAGCCACGCAATCAATTCCTTCAGGTTGTTGGCCGGCATGGTTTTGCGGGCATCGATCAGGAACGGCTGCGTCGCGACCAGCGCGACCGGCTCAAAGTCCGTCAGAAAATCGAAGTCGAGATTGTAGATCGCGCCGTTCGCGACGTTGGTTCCCCACATTCCCCACAAGACCGTGTAACCGTCGGGCGCCGAACGTTCGGCGCGGGTGACGCCGATCGTGCCGGCCGCGCCCGCGGTGTTTTCGACGACCACCGGCTGGCCCAATCTCGGGCCAATGGCCTGCGCGATGATGCGCCCGAGCGTATCGGTCGAGCCGCCCGGCGCGAGCGGAACGATCATCGTGATGGGCTTCGAGGGATAATCGTCGGCGCTAGCCGGTGCCGCGCCGGCAAGGCTTAGGCCGGCCGCAACGGCCGTCGCAATGACAAGCTTCCCGATCATGAGCGTTCTCCCCGGGCCGAGAATATACCGGCCGCGTTGCCGCACAAATTGAATCGTGGTTCAGTTATTTCAACCTTTGCGATTCCACGCGCCAAATGCCCTATCGCCGCACCGAGAATGTCACGCGCCGGCTCGCCGCCCGGCATGCGGCCATCATTGCCGCGGCGCGCGAAGCGGCGAGCGAGGGCGGCATGGCGGCGGTCCAGATCGTGCCGGTCGCGCAGCGGGCCGGTATCGCGGCCGGCACCGTCTATCGCTATTTCCCCGCCAAGGCCGATCTGGTCGCGGCGCTGCTTGGGGAAATCTCGGCGCGCGAGATTGCCGCGCTGCGCCGCGCTGCCGATGTCGCGCCCGGTCCGTTATCGGCGCTCTCGGCCGCGATCATGACTTTTGCCATGCGTGCGCTGCGTAACCGGCGCCTCACTTTTGCGGCGATCACGGAGCCGGTCGATGCCGAGCTTGACGCGACACGCCTTGGCTTTCGCAAAGCGCTGGCGGCTGAATTCACAACGCGCGTTGCCGCCGCCGTGGCAGGCCGTCATTTGCCCGAACAGGATACGCAGTTGGCTGGCACGGCTTTGCTCGGACTTTTGACCGAGGCCCTTATAGGCCCACTTGCGCCCGAGGCCGCAGGCCGCGAGCGCGTCATGGTGCAATCGTTGACACTCGTCGCGTTGCGCGCGCTCGGTGTCGCCGATGCGCGCGCTCGCGGGGTCGTGGTGCAAACGGCGGTGCCGGACTAGAGCGCAGTCGCTTCAGATGAATCGATTGCCGCTCTAGTAACTTAGTGAGCATGATCTTCTCGGAAAACTGGATTCCACTTTTCCGGATCATGCTCTAGCTGCCAGACGCCGAGATCACGTCGCCGAACAGCTTCCAGCCCGTGCCGTCGAACTTCTGCAATTGCATCTGCTTGAGCGGGGCGAAATCGTCCGGACCGGTGGAGACAGTGATCCCGGGCAGCAGCATCGGCAGCTTCAAGTCGTGGACGCTTGCGGCCTGCTTCATCACGTTGTCGCGGGTTAGATCGTTGCCGCTGGCCTTGAGTACGGCAGCCATCAGCTGAGCTTGCGAGTAGCCGATGACGGCCTGGATGTCGGTGGTGCTGGCGCCTGAATTATACTTCTGCATGAACGCCAGCCAGTCCTTGTACTCATGGCTGTTCTGCCATTGCGGATCGGTGGGGTCCTTGGCGAAAGCAGCGGAAATGATGCCGACGCCTTTCTCGGGCCCGGCGTTTTTCATCACCGTTCCGACCGAATTCGACACCGAGGTGAGGAACGTCGTCGGCTTCCAGCCGATGTCATAAATTTTGCGGATCGCCTGCGCAGCGAATTTCGGAATGGCCGCGATGAGGATCGCGTCGGCGCCGCTGCCTTGCAGCGCCACGACTTGCGAATCCACGGTCGGATCGGTGGTTTCGTAGGATTGCGTGGCCACGATCATCTTATCGGCGTTAGCGCCGAGACCGTCGCGCAGCCCGTTGAGATAGTCCTTGCCGAAATCGTCGTTCTGGTAGAGCACCGCGATCTTTGCATTCGGCAGATTTTTGAGGATGTAGGCGGCGTAGATGTGCCCCTCGGTGCCGTAGCTCGGCAACCAGCCCATCGTCCACGGAAAATGCTTCGGATCGTTCCACTGGTTGGCGCCGGTGGCGACGAAGAGCTGCGGCACCTTGTTGTCGTTCAAGTAGGCGTGGATGGCTACGTTGGGCGGCGTGCCGAGCGGGCTGAACATCAGCAATACCTGGTCTTGCTCGACCAATTGCCGCACCTGCTCGACAGTCTTCGGCGGGCTGTAGCCGTCATCGCGGCTGATGAAATTTATCTTGCGGCCGTTGATGCCACCTTGCGCGTTGATCATGTCGAAGTACGCGCCTTGGGTCTTGCCGACAATGCCGTAGGCCGAAGCTGGACCGCTATAGGGCATCGTGTTGCCGATTTTGATCTCGGCGTCGCTGGCGCCGGGGCCGTATTGGCCTGCGGCCAAAGCGAGACCGTTTATGAGCGTTAGGCCGGCCGCGAACAGGCCGGTCACGAAGTTCAGTTTCATTCTCATAACGTCCTCCCTTTCAATTGTTCTTCACTGTCGTCGAACGCCGCACGACGCGGCCGGATTCTTTGCATCGACCGGGCGAACCAAGGTCCAAGCGAACCAACGACGCCGCGCGGCATGGCATACATGAACAGCAACATCGCCAAGCCATAAAGCGCCCATGGTGCGGCATCGGAAATGTCATTGGCGAAGTTCGGCACGAATTCGATAAACAGTCCGCCGACAATGGCGCCGCCGATCGTTGCAATGCCGCCGACAGCCGAGCCTACCAGAAACGACAGCGACAGGAACAGGCCATAACCCTCAGGCGAGACGTAGCTGATCACGATAGCGGATAGTGCGCCGGCGACGCCGGTGAAGAGCGTGCTGATGCCGAAAGCCAGCGTCTTATAACGCGCGGTATTGATGCCCATGGCGGCTGCCGCAATGGGATGGTCGCGGATGGCGACCAGCGCCCGGCCGGTGCGCCCATGAAGGATATTGGCGGCGACCCGCATCGCGACGAGTAGCACCGCGAGGACCACGAGATAGAGCCAACGATCGCGGTCGATGCCGAGCCAATGCGGCGGCACCGGCTTGAGCAGATTGATGCCCTGCTGGCCGCCGGTCCAGGTGTCGAAATATTTGAGCAATTGCGGCGTGGCGAGCGCCATCGCGAGCGTGACAAGCGCGAGATAGGGACCCTCGAAGCGCAATGCCGGCAGTCCGAACAGCACGCCCAGCACGAAGCAAATCAGAGCCGCCGGCGGCACTGTCGCCCAATAGGGCACGCCGTAGCGATGCATCAGGATGGCGGCGGTATAGGCGCCGGCGGCGAAAAAGCCGCCATGGCCGAGCGAAATCTGTCCGTTGTAACCGGTCAGGATGTTCAGCCCGAGCACGGCGATAGCGTAGATCATCACCAATGTCAGTTGGAACGCGTGATAGGTGCTCACCGCAAAGGGCAGCGCGGCCGCGAGCGCTATGAGGACCGCAGCGCCGATCAAGCGCCAGGCCGCGGTGAAGTCCTTCGTCATCGTCACACCCGCCGCACGATCGTCGTGCCGAACAATCCGTTCGGCCGCACCACCAGCACCATGATGATCAAGACGAACGCAACAGTCAGCTTGAGCTGACTGGCGATGAGATAGGTGCCGACCAGATTCTCGGTCACGCCGACGATGAGCCCGCCGACGACGGCGCCAACCGGGCTCGTGATGCCGCCAAGTAGCGCGCCGGCGAAGGCGTAGATAAGCACACCGCCCATCATGTTGGGATCGAGGAACAGCAACGGCGCGACCATCACGCCGGCGGTGGCGCCGATTGCGGCAGCCAAACCCCAACCGATCGCCAGCATGCGTCCCACGCGGATGCCGCACAGCCGCGCCGATTCGGGATTTTGCGCGGCGGCGCGCATCGCCAAGCCGGTCGTCGTAAAGCGGAAAAACGCAAACAGCAAAATGAGCATTACCAGTGTCACGCCGATGACGCCGAGATCGCGCGTGGTCATCAGCGCGCCGAACACCGGCCGGTCGGGAAAGGGGCTCGGGAAATCCTGCACAGTATAGGTGAAGATCCAGCCCGCCAGAGAATTTAAGATCAGCAACAGGCCGATGGTGACGACGACGGTCGCCAAGATCGGAGCATTCTCGACCGGCCGGATGACGACCCGTTCGATCGCCATGCCGGCCACGAACGAAACAGCAAGCGTGATCAGGAAGGCGATCCAGAACGGCAATCCGGCATTGATCAGCGTCCAGGCGATATAGGTCGAAAACATCGCCATCTCGCCTTGCGCGAAGTTCACCAGATCGGTGGCGCGATAAATCATCACCAGCGCCAAAGCGAGGCTCGCGTAAATCGCGCCGGCGGACAGGCCCGAAAAAGTCTGCTGCAGAAACTGGTGCATCGCGATTCCGTCAATAACCGAGATAAGAGCGGCGGACTTGCGGATTTTCCGCCAAAGCCTTCGCGCTCCCGGAGGCGACAACGGAGCCGGTTTCGATGAGATAGGCTTGATCCGCCAGTTCCAGCGCCAAGCTCGCGTTTTGCTCGACGAGCAGCACGCTGACACGCTCGTCCCGTCGTATCCGCTCGACGATTGCGAAAATGTCTTCGACGATGCGCGGCGCGAGACCGAACGACGGCTCGTCGAGCAGCAAAAGCCGCGGCGCCATCATCAAGGCACGCGCGATGGCGAGTATTTGCTGCTCACCGCCGGATAGAGTACCGGCCTGCTGCCGTCGGCGCGTCGCCAGTATCGGAAAATATCCGTACATGCGCGCCATGCCATCGTAAGGGTGGCCGCCGCGCGTATAGGCGCCAAGGCGAAGGTTTTCCTCGACCGTGAGGCCGATGAAAGTTCCTCGGCCCTCCGGAACGTGGGCTATTCCTAAGGCCGCAATCTGCTCGGTCGTGCGCCGGTCCAACCGTTGGCCGGTGAACAGGATCTCGCCCTCGCTGCGCACCATGCCGCAGATCGCGCGCAGCGTCGTGGTCTTGCCCGCGCCGTTGGCGCCGAGCAGCACGGTCATGCCGCCTTCCTCGACCGCGATATCGATGCCGTGCAAAACTTCGGATTGGCCGTAATAGGCCTTGAGCCCGCGCAGCTCGAGGATCGGCGCCATCAGTGCCGCGTCCCCAGATAGGCCTCGGCAACGGCCGGATTGCCGCGGACCTCATCCGGCGAACCATCGGCGATGACGCGGCCGAAATTCAGTACCACGACCTGATCGGAGGATTTCATCACGAGGCCCATGTGATGTTCGACCAAGAGGACCGTGATGCCGAGCCGATCGCGGATAGCGCGGATCAGGCCGCCGAGCTCCGCCACTTCCTCATGATTGAGCCCACCGGCCGGTTCGTCGAGCAGCAAAAGGATCGGCCGCGCGGCGAGCGCGCGCGCCAGTTCCACGCGTTTGCGGGAGCCCAAAGCCAGGCTCGCGACCGGCTGCCGGGCGATGTTCTCGAGTCCGACGAAGGCCAGCATTTCGCGCGCCGCGTGGTCGAGCTCTCGCTCCTCGCAGCGGCTGGATGGCAACGTCACGGCGTCGATGAGCGGACTGTGGGTGCCGCGCGTATGCGCGCCGACCTTGACGTTGTCGATGACCGACATCGATCCGAACAAAGCCGGGCTCTGGAAGGTGCGCCCCACACCCAGCGCTGCAATATCGGATGCCGCGCAGCGGCGCAGCGATCGTCCGTTCAAGCGGATATCGCCGCGGTCCGGCCGATAGAGCCTGCTCAGGCAATTGAACAAAGTGGTTTTGCCGGCGCCGTTGGGGCCGATCAACCCCACGATCCGGCTCTTCGCCACGGAAAACGTGACGCTCTCGAGCGCGACGATACCGCCGAACCGCATGGTGACATCGTCGATTTCCAGCAATAGCGGAGCGACGGTTCCCTGCCGCGCTGCCGGCACGATCGAGGCGATTTCGGTCATGCCGACCAAGCCGACATTGCAGCGTTCCCTCAACCTCACATTTATTGTTATTGTTGTTGGGCCGATCTAACCGATCGCAAGGCCGAAGAGAGCGTGACACGATAATAAGGGATCAGCAATCAGGAATCAGAAAGTCCTCATGCACTTTAATTACTGGATCCCTGATCCCTGAATCCTGATCCCTCGCTAATGGGAGAGTAACGCCGGCACCGTCAGCGCGCGCAGCATCGAGCGCGTCACGCCGCCGAGCACGAACTCGCGCAAGCGCGAATGGCCGTAACCGCCCATGACCATGAAATCGGCGCCGCTATCGGCGACGCGGGAAAGCAGCGCATCGGCGACGTCGATGCCGCCGCTGCTCATGCGGTGAACCTCGACCTTGAGGCCGTGCCGCGCGAGATGCTGGCCCATATCGGCGCCTTCGATCTCGTCCTGTTTGCCGCGTTCGCTGCTGACGATGACAATCTCGACGCGCCCGGCTTTCGCCAATAACGGCATGGCATCGCCGATGGCGCGCGCCGCCTGGCGGCTGCCGTCCCAGCACACCATCACGTTGTCGAGCTTGAGCGGCGCTTTCTGGATGTAGGGCACCAGAATCATCGGCCGGCCGGACTCGAACAGCGTGGTCTCGGCGATGATGTCTTCGACCGAGCTCGTTTCGGGGTCGGCCTGCCCGACAATGGCCAGATCGAAACGGCGCGCAATGCGGCCGAATTGCTCGCCGGCGCCGGAGAGGCTGGCGCTGATCGTCAACGGTTCGGCGGAAAGTCCGGCGCGTCGGGTCGCCTCGGCGAAGCGGTCGATGGCGGACTTTGCCGCGGCTTCGTTGTCGGCCTGCTGCGTTTCGATCACTTCGGCGGGGATATAGCCGGTGCCCGAGACCGGAACGATCGGATCGTAGACGAAAGCGATGCCCGTGAGGTGCGCGTCCAGCGCGCTGGCGACGGAGACTGCATAATCGGCGGCGGGACTTCCCGCTTCGGTCATGCTGAGATTGACGACAATGTCCTTGATCATGGCGGCGTCTCCTCTTGTCCGCGGCGGACAGGTCTACTTCTTGATGTTAGCCTACTTCTTGATATCGCCGTTGGCGTCAAACTGCTTGATGTAATCCCACACGTCGTTGATCTCCTGCTCGTTTTTTATGCCGGCGAAGGTCATCTTGGTCCCGGGGATCATCGCTTGCGGGCTCTTGATGTACCCCTTGAACGTTGCCTCGTTCCAGACAATTCCGGAATTCTTGTTGGCATCGGAATAATTGAAATTGGGCGCGGTGCCGGAGTGACGGCCGTCGAGGCCGTCAAGCTGTGGGCCGATTTTGTTTTCCGCGTCTGGGCCGATGGAGTGGCAGGGTGCGCACTTGCCGAACGAATGCTCGCCATTGGCCACATCTTGCGCCGGCGCTGCGCTGGCCGAGGCGGCAATCGCTATCGCCGCCAAAATCGATATTAAGATCGATTTTCTTATCATCGCGTCTCTCGTTCTGTTTTGGCGGCAACCGTGCCCGTGCGGCCGTGAACTGCGCCGAGCCGTTCAAGCGAGCCCGATGCGGTGTGTCAACGGGCATGACCGGCGCCAGCTTTTCCCGCTATAATACCGCGGAAAACCAAGAGGGCCCGATGCCGATTTTGATGCCGCTGGCCGATGAGGCGGTGCTCAAGCGCCGCGCCGAGATCGTAGCGGCGCTCAAGCGCATCGTGCCGGGCGAGGGTGTGATGGCGTCCGAAGAGGCCATGCGGCCCTATGAAAGTGACGGGCTTACCGCCTATCGCCAGCTTCCGATGGTGGTCGTGCTGCCGGAAACTACCGCGCAAGTTTCAGCCGTCCTCGGCTACTGCCACCGCGGGGGCATCAAGGTCGTGCCGCGCGGAGCGGGGACCTCGCTGTCCGGCGGCGCGCTGCCGCTCGGCGACGGCGTGCTGCTCGGCATGGCCAAATTCAACCGCATCCGCGAGATCGATTTCGACAACCGCGTCGCCGTGGTCGAGCCCGGGGTCACCAATCTCGCCGTGTCGCAGGCGGTCGAGCAAGCCGGCTTCTATTACGCGCCGGATCCGTCGTCGCAGATCGCCTGCACGATCGGCGGTAATGTCGCGGAAAATTCCGGCGGCGTGCATTGCCTCAAATACGGCATGACCACCAACAATCTGCTCGGCTGCGAGCTCGTCCTGATCACCGGCGAGGTCGTGCGGCTCGGCGGCAAGCACTACGATTCCGGCGGCTACGACCTCATGGGCATCGTGACCGGCTCGGAAGGCTTGCTCTGCGTCGTCACCGAAGTGACCGTTCGCATCCTGAAGAAACCGCAAAGCGCGCGCGCTGCGCTGATCGGCTTCACCGCTTCCGAAGACGGCGGCGAATGCGTGGCGCGGATCATCGGCGCGGGCATCATTCCGGGCGGCATGGAAATGATGGACCGTCCCGCCATCCACGCGACCGAGGAATTCGTCCACGCCGGCTATCCGCTCGACGTCGAGGCTTTATTGATCGTCGAACTCGACGGCCCGCGCGACGAGGTCGATCATCTGCTCGAGCGCGTGCAAGACATCGCCAAGCAATGTCGTGCAGTGACCTGCCGCGTGTCCAACTCCGAGGAGGAGCGGGTCCTGTTCTGGGCCGGCCGCAAAGCCGCCTTCCCGGCGATCGGCCGCATCTCGCCCGACTATTTCTGCATGGACGGCACCATCCCGCGCGCCAAGCTGCCGCTGGTGCTGGCGCGCATGAAGGAAATGTCGGCGAAGTACGATTTGCGCGTCGCCAATGTGTTTCATGCCGGCGACGGCAATCTGCATCCGCTGATCCTTTATGACGCCAACAAGCCCGGCGAACTCGAACGCGCCGAGCAATTCGGCGCCGATATTCTCCGCCTCTGCGTCGAGGTCGGCGGCGTCTTGACCGGCGAGCACGGCGTCGGCGTGGAGAAGCGCGATCTGATGCCGGTGATGTTTACGGAAGACGATCTCAATGCGCAGCAGCGGCTCAAATGCGCCTTCGACGACAAGAGCCTGCTCAATCCCGGCAAGGTTTTCCCGACGCTGCATCGTTGCGCCGAGCTCGGCCGTATGCACGTGCATGAGGGTCGCGTGGCGTTTCCCGATATTCCGCGATTTTGATGAACGACAATCTCAAGCCAAGCGACATCACAGAAGTCGAGCAGGCGATCCAGTGGGCGCTTGCGGGTGGCAAGACGCTGGAAGTCATCGGCCGCGGCACCAAGCGCGCGATAGGCCGCGCCGCGCAATGGGATGCGACGCTCGATCTCTCTGGCCTCTCCGGCGTCACGCTTTACGAGCCCGAGGAACTCGTGCTCTCGGCCAAGGCCGGAACGCCGCTCGCCGAGATCGAAGCGCTGGTGGCGGCGAGCAAGCAAGAGCTTGCCTTCGAGCCGGTGGATTACGGCGCGCTCCTTGGCGGCGATATCGGCGCGGGCACCATCGGCGGCGCCATCGCGGCCAATCTTTCCGGGCCTCGCCGCATCAAGGCCGGCGCCGCGCGCGACCATTTCCTCGGGGTCAACGCCGTGTCCGGCCGCGGCGAAACTTTCAAATCCGGCGGCCGCGTCGTCAAGAACGTCACCGGCTACGATCTGTGCAAGCTCATGGCCGGCTCCTGGGGCACGCTGGCCGCCATGACCGGCGTGACGATCAAGACGCTGCCGAAGGCCGAAACCGAGGCCACCATTCTGGTCCTCGACCTCAATGACGTGATGGCGCGAAAGGTCATGACGGCGGCGCTGGGCTCGTTCGGCGATGTCTCGGCGGCCGCCCATCTGCCGGCTGCGGTCGCCGCGCGCATCGCCGAAACTGCGGCGGCGCAGACCGCGACGACGGCGTTTCGTCTCGAGGGCGTCGCGCCGTCGGTCGCGCAACGCAGAACAATATTGGAAAAGCTCCTGTCACCGTTCGGGTCGCTGGGCACGCTCGCGGAAGCGTCGTCGCGCGCGTTGTGGCGTGCAGTGCGCGATGTGACTCCGTTCGCGGCGTCAGGTCCCGCGGGCGCGCGCGACCTTTGGCGCATTTCGACGGCGCCTTCGCGCGGCAGCGACGTCGGCCGCGCGCTCGCCGAGGCGTTGGACGCGGAAATCCTCTACGATTGGGGCGGCGGCTTGCTGTGGGCGGCATTGCCGGCCGCGGATGGCGCCAATGCGCCGCTCGTGCGTTCGACGGTCGCGGCCGCCGGCGGCCATGCCACGCTTATTCGCGCGCCGGCCGCGGTACGCGCCGCGGTCGACGTGTTCACCCCCGAGCCCGCGCCGCTTGCCGCATTGACGAGTCGCGTGCACAAAAGCTTCGATCCGCTGGGCGTGCTCAACGCCGGACGGATGTGGGCCGGCGTGTAGTGTGCGTTTTTTCATCCGATCGACGTTTCCCGGGCGCAGCGTAGCACGTAGTGATGCGCTGCAGACTCGGGATCGTAACAAATGCCGTGTCAGCGAAGGTCCCGGATCAGCGGTGCACCGCTTCGCGCTGCACCGCATCCGGGAAACGAGGCTGAAATGCAAACCTCTTTCACTCTTGCCCAACTTGCCGATCCGGACATTGCGGAATCGGAAAAAATTCTGCGTGCTTGCGTGCACTGCGGATTTTGCACCGCGACGTGTCCGACCTATCTCCTCGACGGCAACGAGCTCGATTCACCGCGCGGGCGCATCTATCTCATCAAGGACATGTTGGAGCACGACCGGCCGGCGACGGCCGAGGTCGCTCTGCATATCGATCGCTGCTTGTCGTGCCTTGCCTGCATGACGACGTGCCCGTCCGGCGTCCACTACATGCACCTCGTCGATCATGCCCGGGAGCATATCGAGGAGACTTATCGTCGCCCGCTCGGCGAGCGCTTGCTGCGCGCGACGCTTGCCAAGCTGATGCCCTATCCGCATCGCTTTCGGCTCGCGCTCGCCGCGGCGCGCATCGGCAAGCCGTTTGCGCCGCTCGCGCAAGCGATTGGGTTTACGCGGATTGCCGCGATGCTGCGGCTTGCGCCCTGGGGCAAGGCGCATCGTCCGCTCGCCCCGCAGACTTTTCCAGCCGTGGGCGTACGTACCGGCCGCGTCGCGCTCCTGCCCGGCTGCGTCAATGACGTGCTGGCGCCACAGATCAACGCGGCTACGATCAGCGTGCTGACGCGCCACCACATCGAGGTGGTGCTGCCCGACGGTGCAGGCTGCTGCGGCTCACTCGTTCATCACATGGGACGCCACGACGAGGCGCTGGCGCAGGCGCGCGCCAATATCGACGCTTTCGGCGCGCTTTCGGGCCTCGACGCAATTCTGATCACCGCGTCGGGTTGCGGCACGACCGTCAAGGATTACGGTTTCATGCTGCGCGGCGATTCGGCCTATGCGGAACGCGCGGCCCGCGTCTCAGGTCTTGCCAAGGACATCACGGAATACCTCGCGGCGCTGCCGCTCAAGCCCGGTCAAAACTCGCCGGGTCTCGCCGTCGCCTATCATTCCGCCTGTTCGCTGCAACACGGACAGCGCATTGTGCGGCAGCCGAAGGACCTGCTCGCCAGGCTCGGCTTCATTGTGAAGGACATTCCTGAAGGTCATCTGTGCTGCGGCTCGGCCGGCACCTACAATATTATGCAGCCCGACATCGCAAGAAGGTTGCGCGAGCGTAAAGTCGGGACTATCGAGAGATTGCGACCTGACGTGATCGCAGCGGGCAATATCGGCTGCATCACTCAAATCGCAGCGGGCACGGAACTTCCAGCCGTCCATACGGTCGAGTTGATCGACTGGGCAACCGGAGGGCCTTGTCCGCCGACGCTGCGGGAGCATCGGCCGCGCGCGGCAATGCACCCTTCGACGGCGACAGGCTGAGCGGGGCTCAGCCGGCGCCGTGTCACATGCCGGTCTCTCTTGTTCGCGATCTGGGGGACCGCTCGGATTTTGTAGCGATAGCAAGGATTGGGAGGCCCATCATGGCGAAGAAGTCAAAAGCGAAGAGTAAATCGGCGAAAAAGAAGAAGGCCGCTCCGGCCAAGAAGAAGCAAACACTGAAGGCAAAGGCAAAGAAGACCACGAAGAAAAAGTCGGCTAAGAAGGCCGCGCCCAAAGCCGCGAAGAAAGCCGCACCGAAGCGCAAGGCCGCGGCGCCGAAGCCCGCTCCCGCGGCGGCGGCTCCTGCACCGACGCCCGCACCGGCACCGGCATGGACCCCGCCCGTCAGCTCAAGTTTCGGCGGCGGCAACACCGGCGGTAGCGACAGTTAAGCCGGTTGCGCAGGCGGAAAAGCACATGCGCGGCACCGCCGCCCTGCATTGCATAGGCTTGGCTAGGCCAATAGCATTGGCGTGACACCAAGGTCGGCGGCAGACAGCCGCCGACCTTCGAGGCCGTATTGGGCCGGCATCCGCCGGCCGTTCCGCTGTTGAGGAGGTGCGTTATGCCGGCGACCTACAACATCCTGCTGATGGGCGCGTCTTACGGATCGTTGCTCGCGTCGAAGCTTCTGTTCGGGGGTCATTCGATTCATCTCGTCTGCCTGCCTGCGGAAGCCGACCTGATCAACGCCGAAGGCTTTAAGGTTCGTCTGCCGATACGCGGCCGTAAGGATCCGGTTCTGCTGGAATCCCGCAAACTGCCCGGCAAGGTGACCGCGGGTCCGGCCGCCGGCGTCGACCCGAAGACCTACGATCTTGTCGGTCTGTGCATGCAGGAGCCGCAATATCGCTCGCCGGGCGTGCGCGAACTGCTCGATGCGGTGGGCAAGTCGCGCGTGCCATGCATGTCGATCATGAACATGCCGCCGCTGCCTTACGTCAAACGCATCCCCGGGCTGGATTACGACGCGCTCAAGCCTGCCTATACCGATCCGAGCGTCTGGGATTCCTTCGATCCGAAAACCATCACGCTCAACAGCCCCGATCCGCAGGCGATCCGGCCGCCGGATGAGAAGGCCAACTTTCTCTTGGTGACGCTGCCGACCAACTTCAAATGCGCAAGGTTTGACGACGACAAGAGCACGGCGATTCTCCGCCGGCTTGAGAGCGACGTCGATGCCGCACGGTTCGACACGCCCGAGGGCAAGATCGAGCTGCCGGTGAAGTTCAAGGTCTACGATTCGATTTTCGTCCCGCTCGCCAAATGGGCGATGCTGCTCGCGGGCAATTATCGCTGCGTGACCAAGGACGGCATGCGCACCGCGCAAGAGGCAGTCCACAGCGATATCGAAACCTCGCGCTCGGTCTACAATTTCGTGTTCGATCTCTGCGTCAAGCTCGGCGCGAATCCCGCGGATTTGGTGCCGTTCGAGAAATATGCCGCCGCGGCGCAGTCGCTGACGCGGCCGGCTTCGGCCGCGCGCGCGCTGCAGAACGGGGCGCCGAACATCGAACGCGCCGACAAGCTCGTCCAACTCATCGCCAGGCAGAAGGGCATGAGCAATGCGGCGATCGACGCCCAGGTGGCATTGGTCGATGCCCGGCTCGAGGCCAATCGCAAGAAGCAGGCGGCCTAGGCGATTTCTCAGCGGACTTCGACGTCCTGCCAGAAACCTAGTCTGCCGCTTACGCCCGCCATTTCCGGGCGAGGCGCTTCGTAGGACCAGGCGGCGCGCGCGTGCCGTTTGCCGGCGACGACGACGTCATAGAATTGCACGCCGTGCGGACAGGCATGATCGTCCGCCGTCTTGTCCGCCTTTTCGAGCCAATCCATGCGCACCGCAGTCCGCGGAAAGTACTGATAACCCTTTGATTCAATCACTTCGTTGCTTTGGGCAACCACCTCGCCGTCAACAACCGCCTTCATGTGTGATTCTCCATTCGATCCGGGGCATTCCAACCCACCAGCTGGGGAAAAATGCCGATCCGATGCACCCTAAGTCAGGCGCCTTCGCCTGCCGACTAAAATAGGAAGCCGGGGGAGGACCTTGGAGGGCCTCCGAAGCGCCAAAAAGTGTATCCGGCGCGCCACACCTGCCGACAAATTCTTAAGTTGTCCCACGAAAGCATAAAAAGTCAGCACTTGCTGTAGTTTTAAGCTTGGCTGTTCGCTAACAAAATTGAAGAATTCATGAAGGTTCAAGCCGCGCGCAGGGCGTGGCGGAATTGGGACTGTAGCGGTTTTCGACCAAGCGTCTCCCGCGTACAGCACAGGGACAGAAGAAGGGGCAGATTATGAAGAGAGTAGCTTTATCGATGGTTCTCGCGGCCGGTCTGGGTCTGGCCGCTTCCTCCGCGATGGCTGCCGATATGGCAACCAAAGCCCCGCCGGCCGCGGCTCCGCCGCCTTCGCCATGGGACATCGTGTTCACCAACGCGCTGATGACCGACTATAATTTCCGCGGCATCACGCAGTCGAACCACAGGCCCTCGACCCAGGCCGGCTTCGAGTTGCGCTATAATCTCACGCCGACGTGGCAGGCCTATGCCGGCTTATCCGGCGAGAGCATCGACTTCCCCAATCGGGCCGCGGCTGAAATCGACTTCTACGGCGGCATTCGCCCGACCTTCGATAAGCTCGCCCTCGATTTCGGCGTCTGGGAATACTACTACCCGGATGGCCAGTGCTTTAACACGTCGGCGTTGTGTAGCGCCTTCGGTGGCGGTCCCTCCGTCGCGCTCTCTCTCCCGAACGGCAATACCGTCGTGCAGGACGAGAGCTTCCTCGAAGCTTACGCTAAGGCCACCTATACGATTAACGACCAGTGGAGCGTTGCCGGCCAGTTCTGGTACTCGCCGAACGTGGTCGGTAGCGGTGCGCCTGGCGAATACTACACCGGCAACATCACCTATACGGCGCCGAGCACATGGTTTCAGAACGGCCTCGGCATGTATGCTTCCGCCGATATCGGCTGGTGGCAGCTCGGGACCAGCAATCTTTTCTACGCGGCCCCCCCGGCCTTCCCCAGTGGCGTGAAGTACACGAGCTACGCGAACTGGGACGCTGGCCTCGGCTTTACCTACAAGGTGTTCACACTCGACCTGCGTTACTACGACTCCGACCTGACCAGGGCCGAGTGCAACGTTTTCACCAGCGATCAGACGGCGACCTTCGCGGCCGGCAACGTGACGGCGCAAAACCCGGGCGGTCTCGGCTCCAACTGGTGCGGCGCGTCCTTCATCGCGAAACTGTCGACTTCGATCGACGTCGCTACGAACCTCAAATAGTAGCGATCGGCATCGATATCGCCAGATTTGTTTGAACGAATCCAAAAGGGGCAAACCATGACGCGTAGTAACATCCTTCGAGGGCTTGCGGTTTCAGCGTTACTAATCGCCGCACCCCTGAGCGCCGCGAGTGCGGCCGATATGGCGGCCAAGGCTAAGGCGCCGCCGCCACCGCCGCCGTACTCTTGGCAAGGCTTTTATATCGGCGGCTTCGCCGGCGGCGCCTGGTCGGGGCCTGAGACCACGTCCGATCCCACGACCGCAACAGGGGGAGGCTATAACGGAGTTGCGCCGACGCCTTACAACATGCCAACCGGCTTCACCGGCGGCGGCGAGTTTGGCTACAACTGGATGCCCAACGCCTATACGGTCGTCGGATTGGAAGACAAGTTCGGCTATCTGCACCTGCACAGCTCGATCGTTCAGGACCCGCTGACGTTCAGTGATACAACTGCATCCACGACGGTCGGCAATTGGTTCGACACCTATGTCGCGCGCATCGGCGCCGTGGATGGCCATGTGATGCTGTTTCTTGAGGGCGGCGGGGTGACTGCAAGAATAAAGACGGGGGTAGTTGATCCGAGCTTGCTCGGCGGGGAAACGCTCAATACGACAACCAACAAGACAATCACCAGCTGGGCCGCCGGCGGCGGCTTGCAATACGCAATCAATAATAACTGGAGCGTGAAGGGTGAAGTTCTCGAACTGGGACTGCACAGCACGATAAACAGTTGCGGCACCGATGTGCCGGGCGGGGTTAACTTTTGCGCCTTCACCAAGATCGGCGGCGTAACGATGGTGGATCTCGGCGTGGATTACGCCTTCAAGTAACGCATCGTTCGGCGCCGCAATGGCGCTGCGGAATGCAGGCCCCGGATGGTTTCCGGGGCCTTTTTGCGTTATCGGCGGCGGCTTCGTCCGACGCCGCAAATGGCCGGCGCGGATGCCGCGCGCATCGCTTATTCCGCCGCCGACACCATCGGTACGTCGCGCACCTGATGGATCGCATCCTCTGTCACAAGCTCGACCCGGCGGCGATGGAAGGCGCGCAACGTCGAGCGGTGGCCGATTGAGATGATGGCCGTGCCCTTGAGCCGTTCCTGAAGCAGCCGGTACAGCATCGCTTCGGCGGCTTCATCCAGCGAAGCCGTCGCCTCGTCGAGGAAGAGGTAATCGGGCTCCTGTAGCAGCGCGCGGGCGACGGCAAGCCGCTGTTGCTCGCCACTCGACAGCATCCGGTTCCAGTGGGCTTCCTCGCCAAGCCGGCTGGCCCATTCCGGCAGCCCAACGGCGGCGATCGCCTCGGCGATACGGGCGTCGTCGAACGTCCCGGCCCTGGCCGGATAGCTGACCGCCGCGGCAAGCGGCGCCACCGGGAAATAGGGACGCTGCGGCAGCAGCATGATCTTGGCGTCTTCCGGCACGCTGACGCGGCCCGATCCGAACGGCCAGATTCCGGTGAGGGCGCGAAACAGCGTCGATTTGCCGGCGCCCGATGGCCCGGTCACGAGCACGCGCTCGCCCGGCGAAAACTCGATGTGGTCGGCGTTGACCAGAGGCTCGCCGTTCGGCAGCCGCACATGGAGCTGATCGATCCCGATCGCGGGGGCGCCTGCGCCCGGCAAGACTTCGATCACCGGCGGTGTCAGCGCCGCCGCGCGGCCGGCTGCGATGGCGTCCTCGAACCCGGACAACCGCTGCACCACTGCTTGGTATTGCGCGATCAACTGGTACGCCGTGATGAAATAGGACAGCGCCGTCTGCACGCTGTTGAAGGCGGATGCAGTCTGCATCAAGCCGCCAAGCTGCATGGCGCCGGAGAAATAGACCGGTGAGACCATCAGATAAGGAAAAATCACCGAGGCCTGCGAATAGCTCTGGGTGAAGAACATCAGCTTCTTCTGCCGGTTCATGATCGCAATCCAGTTGGCGATGATCAGGCCGAAACGGTCACTGAGGCGTTCGCGTTCGGCCGCTTCGCCGTGAAGCGCCGCAATCTGTTCGGAATTCTCGCGGGTGCGCACCAGATTGAAGCGAAAATCGGCTTCGAAGCGCTGCTGCTGAAAGTTCAGCGGAATGAGCGGCCAGCCGATCAGATGGGTCAACGCGGTGCCGATCACCGCGTAAATCAGCGCCGCCCAGACCAGATAGCCCGGGATGGTGAACGAGGCGCCGAACAAGTGGAGCGGCGCTTCCGCCGATAGCGTCCACAAAATGACGACGAATGAGCACAGCGACACGATCGAGCTCAAAAGCCCGATGCCGATCGAAAGGGTATTCTGCACGAACATCTGCAAGTCGTCGGCAATACGTTGATCGGGGTTGTCGGCAGTGTCGCCGAGCAGCTGCATGCGGTAATGGTTGGCGGTATTGAGCCATTGCCGCAGATAGGTCTGCGTCATCCAGCGCCGCCAGCGGATCTGGAGCCAAAGATTGAGATAATTCTGATAGACCGCGAGCACGGTATAGATCGCGGCGAGCACGCAGAAAAACAGGATCGCGCTGATGAAGGCCGGCCAGTTGTGGTCCTGCAGCGTATTGTAAAACCGATTGTACCATTGATTGAGAATCACGGTGATGGCGACGATCGACAATTCGATCCCGACCACCGCGCCGAGCAGGATGCGGCCGGGCCAGCGATCCTCCGAGCGGAAATAGGGAATGGATAGCCGCCAGATGGTGGCGAAGGTCGCGGCAAGGCGTTTCACGGAAACCCTCCGAGATAAAGGGATGGGACGCGCGGCAATACGGAACAATGTGTTGCGAAACTTAGCCGTCGAACGAGCAACACCGACCTCCGCCCGGCTTCATTGGTGCGGTGCAATAACACGAAGCTATCCACGGTGCAGGCAAATTTTGCTTTCTTGATGTCGCGGACAGCGGCATTGTTAGGCGCCGCGTCCTCGGACAACGAAGGACGAAACATTAAAAACCCGTAAGGGTGCTTGCTGGGGAGACGTCCATGTTCACTCAAATTCTCGATCCTACCGGTAATCTGTTCCTGACCTGGCTGGTCGCGCTGATTCCGGTCGTGCTGCTGCTGTTCCTGTTGGCTGGCCTGCGCATGTCTGCCTGGCTCGCCGTGCTGATCGGTTCGATCGTCACTTTCCTGCTCGGCCTTTGGGTCTGGAAGATGCCGCTCGACGACGGGATTCGCGCCTATCTTTACGGCTCGGCGACGGGCGTATGGAATGTCGACTGGATCACGTTTTGGGGAGTGATGCTCTTCAACACGCTGGTCACGACCGGCGGATTCGACAAGCTGCGGCGCTGGCTCATCCAGCAGGGAACTCGCGACGTGCGGGTGCAAACCATCCTGTTCGCCTGGGCCTTCGGCGCGCTGCTCGAAGGGCTGGTCGGCTTCGGCTATCCGTGGGCCTTCGTCGCCCCGATCCTGATCGCGATCGGCATTCCCGATCTCGATGCCATTCGCGTCGCGGCCATCGCCAACAACGCGCCGGTTTCCTATGGCGCTCTCGGCGCTCCGATCATCGCGCTCGCCACGGTGACCGCCGGCACGCTCGGCATCAGTTTTGTCGACCTGTTGCCGATCTACTCGGCCTCGGTCGGCAAGATCGTTGCTATCCTCGCGTTGCTGCCACCATGGATTCTACTCTACCTTGTGTCGGGCAGAAAAGGCATGTGGTCGGCGTGGCCGCTCGCCATTGTCGGCTCGCTCGGTTACGTCGCTGGCCAACTGCCGACGGCTATCTATCTCGGTCCCTATCTGCCGGACGTCATCGGCGCGATCATTTGCTTCGCGGCGCTGCTGCTCCTGCTCAAAGTGTGGCGACCGTCGGAGGTTCTGGCTTATGGCGGCGCACCGGCTACCGGCGACACCCGCGCAGAAGCGCACGGGCTCTCCGGCGGCGACGTGGCCATGGCTTGGCTTCCGATCGCCATCCTGGTCGCGGTGGTCGTCGCTTGGACGGGACCCTGGTCGCACCTGCCGGCGATCATCGTAGTCCATTACGGCGTTTCCGCCGCTTCGGCGATCACGCCTGGGGCTACGATCAGCGCGGTGTTCAACTGGACGCCGTTCGTCGGCGGTACGGCGATTCTCGCGTCCTGGATCATCGTAGCGCTGGTGCTGCGCGTCAGCATGGACCAGGTCCGCGACATCTTCGCCAAAACCTGGTCGCAGATGTGGGGCGCCTGCCTCGTCGGCGTCTTCATCTTCGGCCTTGCCTATGTCTTCAACTACTCGGGTATGGCCGGCTCGCTCGCCAACGCCTTTTCCAAGATCGGTCCGGCCTTCATCGTCGTGGCGCCGATCCTGGGCTTCATCGGCGTCGCTCTGTCGGGCAGCAACACCTCGACCAACGCCATGTTCGGCACGTTCCAGGCACTCGTCGGCAAGGTGCTCGGCTTTCCGTTGCTGCTCTTGCCGACGCTCAATTCGGTGGGCGCCGAGATCGGCAAGCCGATCGCGCCGCAAACCGCGAGCGTCGGTGTCTCGACCAGCAAGTTCGTGCGCAATGAAGGCGCGGTCATCCGCCACAATTTCGGCTGGTGCCTCGTGCTCCTGGGCTATCTCGTGATCATCGGGGTGGCTTGCTATCTGTTCTTCCCCGATATCGCGGCGCTGCCGAAAGTCTGAACGAGAGCGAGATGTGAAGTAGCGGGCGGCGGATAGGACATTTTGTCCTGTTCGCCGCCCGCGCTCTGGTCTTTCAATTTGCGATTCGCTATGCGCTGGTCGCGATCTGTCCTCACCTAGCCTTCACCTACCCGGAGACGACAATGCCGCGCCGGCGCTTGGCCTGCTGGCTTGCTATGCTCGTTGCAACGACTGCGCTCGCCCCTGCGATCGCGGCCGAGCCGTTCCCGTTCGGCAGCGACCTCATGCTCGACGTCGCCCCGATGCACGGCTCAAAGCGCGTGCCGATGCTGGAAATCGAAGATAACGGGACGGCCTCGATCGATCTGTGGTGCGCAAGCCTGCATGCGCAAGCCACTGTCGGCGATGCTTCGATCGCCATCGTTGCCGGCCAGCCCTTGCCGGCGCAATGCGAGCCGGAGCAGCAATCGCGGGACACCGATCTTCTGGCGGCGCTCGGCCAGGTGACGAACTGGCGCCGCGCCGGCGATTTGATCGAGCTCATTGGCCCAACCACGCTGCGCTTCCGTCTACTGACGAATTGATTCCGCGGCTGTCGGTGCTCTGCCGTGGGCGCGACGGATTTACAATTTACAGATGCATTATTGAAGCCACACGCATTATAAGTTTATCTTCTTCTGCGCGCGGCCCGCTTCGCTCCCAATTTTGCTTCGCTCCCAATTTTGCTTCGCTCCCAATGACGTATCCCGTCCATGCCGCCGCCGTGGCGGTCCCGGTCACGATCGGGCAGGCCGCGGAATAATATTCAATCCGCCTTAAGTCCCGCGTCCTTGATGACCTTTCCCCACTTCGCCATTTCGGCCTTGAAGAACGCGGTGCACTCCTCGGGCGAATTGCCGATCGGCACATAGGCCATCGCGGCCAGCTTCTCCTTGACGTCGGGCTGGGCGAGGCTGCCGACGATCATGTCATGGAGCTGCGCAATGATGTCCTTGGGCGTGCCGGCCGGCACCACCACGGCGGTCCAGGTGCTGCCTTCCACCTCGGGGAAGCCTGCCTCCGCCATGGTGGGGACGTCGGGCAATGTCGGCGCTCGCTCCTTCCCGGTCACCGCCAGCGCGCGCAATCCGCCGGCCTTGATCAGCGGCACCGCCGGCGCCAGCGCGCCGAACGAGATCGGGGTATGACCCGCGACGGTCGCTTCGACAGCCGGCCCGCCGCCGCCAAACGGCACGTGCACCAGGTCGAGGTTCAATGCATGCTGGAACAGCGCGCCGACGAGCTGCGGCGGCGTGCCGGTTCCCGGCGACGCGTAGCTTTCTTTGCCGGGATTAACGTTGATCCAAGCCACCAGCTCCTTGACCGTCTGCGCCGGGACCGACGGATTGACCGCCAGCACCACCGGCGTAGCGGCGCCGACCGTGACGGCGTCGAAGTCTTTCAGCGGATCGTAGCCGGGCTGAGCGAAGAGAAAAGGGTTGTTGGTGATATTGCCGCCCGTCACCAGAAGCGTGTAGCCGTCCGGCGGCGACTGCGCCGCGCGGACCGCGCCGACATTGCCGCCCGCGCCGGGGACGTTCTCGACGTAGAAATTCTTGGCCGTTTGCTCGGTGAGTTTTTGCGCGATCAGGCGCGCGAACAGATCGGTCGGGCCGCCGGGCGCGAAGCCGACGATGACCTTCACCGGCCGCGCCGGCCAAGTCTGCGCAGTGGCAGTCTGCGCAGCACTCGCGACGCATGCCGCGGCTAAGAGAAAGGCTAAAGCGAGATGTTTTTTCACGTCGACCTCCAGCAATCCGCCAGGCAAGCTTAGCCCGAATTGAACGTCGGCGAAATCCGGACTCTGTGTTGGAGCTGCGACGCTGACGGCGGTCATCGCCTGAGCGCGCCCGTTCAATAGAGCGGCAGATGTTCGGTGTTTCTGGAAGGGCCGATCTCCAGAAGCTTCGCCAGCGGTCGGGCTCGCGTCCGCATCGTCAAGACCTCGTCGGGTGTCTTTAGCGCGTGCCAGCGCCGCCAGTAGCATTTGTAATCCTGGCAGATCCGCGCGCGCCGGCAGCGGCGATCGGAGCACGATTGCCAGTAGCGGAACTGATCGTTGAGCGCCAAGCCGATGAGCCGGTGCTTGATCCGGTACGGTTGCTCAAGGAAATAAGCCAGACGCCATTATCGCCTCTACGTCCGCATCATGCGAAGTGGCAATCGAAGTAAAACATAGCAAAAATTGGACGTTACGTCAGTTTGACGACGCCCTTCGCTTTCAACTGGAAGAAGACTACCTCAAGCCTGAGGCGCGGCGCCACGGCGTGCTAGTCATTACGCATCATTTGACGCGGCAGTGGCGAGATACTGAAACCAACGAAATGATAACGTTCAGCAAACTTATTCAACGCCTTGCCGCGACTGCCGCGACGCTTCACCGAAACTCAGTAGGCGCCATTGAAGTTCGATGCATCGGTATAGACTCGTCTAATCCTCAATGAAGGTGTCGGGCAATAATAAAAGGGCGCGGCCTTGGCCGCGCCCTTTGTCGTCGATTGGAAGACTGGCCCCCTCCCGACCTCCCCCGCAAGCGGGGGAGGGGAAGATGAAGCGAGGTTAGAAGCCCATCCCGCCCATGCCGCCGCCGCCGCCCGGCATTGCCGGCATGGCCGGCGCGTCCTTCGGCGATTCGGCGATCATGGCTTCGGTCGTGACCAGAAGTCCGGCGATCGAGGCTGCGTCTTGCAGCGCCGTGCGCACCACCTTGGCCGGGTCGACGATGCCCTTGTCGATCATGTCGACGTATTCCTCGGTCTGCGCGTCGAAGCCGAACGTCTCCGACTTGTTCTCCAGGATCTTGTTGACCACGATCGAGCCTTCGACGCCGGAATTCTCGGCGATCTGGCGCAGCGGAGTCTCCAAGGCCTTGAGCACGATGTTGATGCCGGCCTGCACGTCGGAATTGTCGTTCGCAAGCTTGCCGATCGCCTTCTTGGCGCGCAGCAACGCGACGCCGCCGCCCGGCACGATGCCTTCCTCGACCGCGGCGCGAGTGGCGTTGAGCGCATCCTCGACGCGATCCTTCTTCTCCTTGACCTCGATCTCGGTGGCGCCACCGACGCGGATCACGGCGACTCCGCCGGCGAGCTTCGCCAGCCGCTCCTGCAGCTTCTCGCGGTCGTAGTCCGAGGTTGTCTCCTCGATCTGCGCCTTGATCTGGCCGACGCGGGCCTCGATCTCCTTCTTTTTGCCGGCGCCGTCGATGATCGTGGTCTTCTCCTTCTCGATCACGATCTTCTTGGCGCGGCCGAGCATCGCCGTGGTGACGCTTTCGAGCTTGATGCCGAGATCATCGGTGATGAGCTGGCCGCCGGTGAGGATCGCGATGTCTTCCATCATGGACTTGCGGCGATCGCCGAAGCCGGGCGCCTTGACGGCGGCGACTTTGAGGCCGCCGCGCAGCTTATTGACCACGAGCGTCGCCAGCGCCTCGCCTTCGAGGTCCTCGGCAATGATGAGCAGCGGCTTGCCCGCCTGCACCACCGCTTCGAGCACCGGCAGCATGGCCTGAAGCTGCGACAGCTTTTTCTCGTGGAGCAGCACGTAGCAGTCCTCGAGTTCGGCGACCATCTTCTCGGCATTGGTGATGAAGTAGGGCGAGAGATAGCCGCGGTCGAACTGCATGCCTTCGACGATCTCGACTTCGGTGTCGAGCGCCTTGGCTTCCTCGACCGTGATGACGCCTTCGTTGCCGACCTTCTGCATCGCGTTGGCGATCATCTTGCCGATCGTTGCGTCGCCATTCGACGAGATGGTGCCGACCTGGGCGACCTCGGCGGTGGAATTGACCTTCTTGGCGCGCTTCTTGATCTCGGCGACAACGGCGGTGACAGCGAGATCGATGCCGCGCTTGAGATCCATCGGGTTCATCCCGGCGGCGACCGATTTGACGCCTTCCTTGACGATGGCGGCGGCGAGCACGGTCGCGGTCGTGGTGCCGTCGCCGGCGGTGTCGTTGGTCTTCTGCGCTACTTCGCGCACCATCTGCGCGCCCATATTCTCGAACTTGTCTTCGAGCTCGATCTCCTTGGCGACGGTGACGCCGTCCTTGGTGATGCGGGGGGCGCCGTAGGATTTATCGAGGATGACGTTGCGGCCCTTGGGGCCGAGCGTCACCTTGACGGCATTGGCGAGGATGTCGACGCCGCGCAACATCTTGTCGCGCGCATCGGTGGAAAATCTTACGTCTTTCGCAGACATTTGGGTTTGCTCCTTGGGGTTCTATTTCGAATTTCGTTTCCCGGATGCGGTGCAGCGTGAAACGGTGCACCACTGATCCGGGATCGTCGAAGACTCCGTGCTTGCGAAGGTCCCGGTTCTGCAGCGCACCACTTCGTGGTGTGCTGCGCCCGGGACACCAGCCGCTTAGGCGATCACGCCCATGATGTCGGACTCCTTCATGATCAGGAGCTCCTCGCCTTCGAGCTTGACCTCGGTGCCCGACCATTTGCCGAACAGCACGCGGTCGCCGGACTTGACGCCGATCGTAATGATCTTGCCGTTTTCGTCGCGACCGCCGGGGCCCACGGCGACCACTTCGCCCTCTTGCGGCTTCTCCTTGACGGTGTCGGGAATGATGATGCCGCCCTTGGACTTCGCCTCGGCGTCGATACGCTTGACGACCACACGGTCATGGAGCGGCCGGAACTTCGTTTTCGCCATAATCACCCTCGCTGCCGCCGTCTGACGGCTCTTTGTTGATAAATAGTGCTGAATTCGCAAAGCCTTAGCAGTCTTACTTCTTGAGTGCTAACGGCTGCCTGGGAGATAAGATTTTGCCCCGGCACTGTCAAGGCGGGCTTCACCTCTACCGTGAGGAGAGGTCGACCGAGCGAATCGCGGGCAGGCGAGGGAACCGGAGCCTATCGGATCGGACCCAGCCCTCACCCCAACCCTCTCGGATGCTGATAATCTCCGTCGGCGGCGGCTCGGCGCAGCGACGGCCAAATCCGGGCCCTAATCTTCGCCGACGGTTAACGCCGGGGGGACAATTTGCAACAAAGTCTAAAGGGCGAAGCGGTAAAAGACCCGCATGTGCCTGCGAGGAGACCTGTCATGACCGCGTCGCTGCGTCATTTGCGATTGGCCGTCAGTATCGCGGCACTTTCCACGCTCGCGCTTGCGGCCTGCACCTCCAATACCCCGCCAATCGAGCAGGCGGCGCCGGCGCCCATGGCGCAGCCGGCCATCCCGTCGCAGTACCGGCCCGAAGAGGTCGTCGGCCGCTGGGGCTATGGCGCCTTCCATAAGGATGAGGATTTGGCGCGCACGGCCGCGGCGGCGCGCGCCCAATGCGGCCAGCCGGTCGAGATCACGCGCGGGCCGAACGGCGGCATCATGATGTATCTCGCCGACAGCGCCCAATTGCAGGAATTGCAGCTCAAGGGCTCGGCCAGCGGCAAGAATTATATCGGCCCGCCCGGCGATGCCGGCGGCCCGCAGGATCGTGAGATCGTGTCGTTCGACGGCCGTACCATGGTGCTGCGCTGGATCGATCCGGAAATCGCCGGCCGTTACGGCACCGGCGTCTATGTGCGCTGCGCGCCCGAAGGCATGCCGCGCGCTTCCGGCAAGCCGCCGATGAAGCCGCAATAGCGGTCAGTTTCCCGGATGCGGTGCAGCGCGAAGCGGTGCACCGCTGATCCGGGATCGTCCCAACCTCGGTGTCTGTTACGATCCCGGGTCTGCAGCGCACCACTTCGTGCTGCGCTGCAGACCCGGGAAACGCCCTTTTGCCAAGCTAATGCCAACCCCTCGCGAATTCATCTTCGGACCTTGGCGCGCGGTGAGCGTGCTTGGCGTTACCGAAATTCTGTCCTGGGGCGCATTGTTTTATCCGCCGGTGCTCACCGTGCCGCTGATCGCGCACGATCACGGCTGGTCGCGCTCTTTCGCCATGGGCGGATTTTCATTGGGCTTGTTGGTCGGCGGACTCGTCTCGCGTTACGTCGGCGCGACGATCGATCGCCTGGGCGGCCATGTCGTGATGCCGCTCGGCTCGCTGATCGGAGCCGTGGGGCTCGCCGGCCTCGTCGTGGCGCAAAGCGCGCTGTTATATTTCGCGATGTGGACCGTGCTCGGCGTTGCCATGGCGGCTTCGCTTTACGACCCGGCTTTCGCCACGCTCGGCCGCATCTTCGGCGCGGCGGCGCGCTCGCCGATCACGACACTGACGCTTGCCGGCGGCTTCGCCTCGACCGTGAGCTGGCCGGCGACGCAATTTCTCATCGACGCGATCGGTTGGCGCGGCTGCTATCTGGTTTATGCCGCTTTGCTCGCATGTGTCGCCGCGCCTTTGCACGCCTTCGCATTGCCGCGCGGGCACGCCGCGCGCGACGTGCCGGCAACGCCGGCGCCGCAGCTTAAGGCGACGGCGCTTTTGCCCGCGAATGGTCTCGCGTTTGCGCTCGTTGCCGCGGGTTTCGCGTCCTACGCTTTCGTGCCGTCGGCGCTCTCGGCGCAGCTTCTGGCGATTTTCCAGCGGTTCGGGCTGGCGCCGACCACCGTCGTCGCGATCGGCATGTTGTTCGGGCCGGCGCAAGTGCTGGCGCGAGTCTGCGAGTTGACCGTGGCGCGGCGGCTGCATCCGCTCTGGATCGCGCGCTTTTCGGTCGGGCTTCTGGTCGCGGCCTTCGTGGTATTGGCGATGTTTCGCTTTTCAGCCGGCTTGGCCGCGATCTTTGCCGTGATGTACGGCACGGCGAACGGCCTTTTGACCATCGCGCGCGGCACGGTGCCGCTGGCGTTGTTCGGCGCGTCCGGTTATGGGCGGCTGGTCGGACGCATCGGCGGACCGTTCCTGGCTGTGCAGGCGATGGCGCCGGTAGTCGTGACCTATGTCGCCGAGCATTCCTCGGATGGAGTCGGACTTGCGCTGGTGGCGGCCTTCGCCGGTATGGCGCTGATCTGTTTTGCGCTGATCCGCCCGCCCGCTTCCTAACCCTCCCGCCCTGTGGGGCAGGGAAGTATGGGGGCAAACTAGCCGCCGAACATCGCGTCGATCTCGCTTTGCGAGATATGGCCGCTGTCGATTTCGAGGCGCGGACCGTGCAGATATTGCGCGGGGTCGTCGGCCACAGGCGCGCTCGGCGCATTTTTGATCTCGTCAAGCGCGCGGCCGACGTGATCCTCGATGAACTTGAGCAGCGTCATCACCTTGGTGACGCGCTGACTGATCAGGTCCTGAAAATTGCAGGCCTCGAAAATGCGAATGACGAGGTCGGCAATGTCCTGCGCGAGGCCTTGCTCGATCCTGCCTTTGAGCGCCGCCGAAAGATTATTGGCGAGCTGATCGATCTCCTCGGCGGCAGCGAGAATTTTTTGCGTCGCTTCGTCGGTGCCGGCGGTGACCGCTTCGAGCTCGTGGGCGATGCGGGTGATCTGCTCGGCCTCGACGCCAAGCCATTGGCTCTGCGCCTGTGCTGCGGTTTCCGCCTTTGCTGCGGACGATGGCAAGGTGGCCATCGCGCTGCGCAGCGCGCCGAGCGCCTGCATGATCTCGGTATGGCCCAGCGGCTCGTGCGAGTGGCCGATACTCGGCGCCCGCCGCGCGGCGGCGTCCTCCTCGATACGGAAAATCTTGCGTGGTTCGGCCATTTCTTGTCCGACCAATTCCGGAATTTTTGAGCGTGGTCTTGTTCGAAAGCCGCTACCCACCGTTCGCGATCGCGCCCGGTAGAACATTAAAGTTCACCCGCTTAATACCCCGTTCACGGCGTGGACGCGGAAAAGGAACGTCCGATTAACCACAAGCTGGGACCATTCACTCAAAATCAACTCTAACTTGATGAACAATGTACCAATAACGCGGCGGCGGAATTTGTTTACCAAACAGTCGAGGTTTGCGGGCGTACTCGTCACCTGAGCGCGCGTGCCGTTGCGAGGACGAAATCGCACCGGCCCGCGGACGGCTCGGTGTGAAACTTGCGTAACGAGTACAAGCAATGCGGCGTATTTGCATGTCCGCGCTCCTGACGAGCGCGCTTTCCGGTTCGGCTTTCGCCCAAGCGTCTTACCCACAAGTCACTTACCCTTACGTCGCGAACCAGCCTGTCTACGTGGCGCAACCGACAGCGCAAACCGGCCAGCAATATGCCGGCCAGCAATATTATGTCTACGTCGCGCAGCCCGGCTATGCGGCCGCGGCGCCGCGTTACGCCAGCGTCGCTCCACAGGGCTATCCCATGGTTGCGCCGGGCTATACGGGCACCAGCGCGCCGCAGGGATATGCGACAGCAGCACCGGCCTACACCGGCACCGTCGCGCCGCGTTACGCCACCGCCGCGCCGACATATGCCCCTCAGACCTATGCCACTCCGGCCTACGCCGCTCCCGCGCCGCAGGCTCTCCCGCCCGTGCCTCCGCCGCCTCCAGCGCCCTCCAGTTCTGGCGGCGGTTTTCTCGAGGCGATCTTCGGCGGGCCGACAATCCAGGCGCATGTCTATCAGCCCTTCGCGCCCGAATATCAGACGCCGGTGCCGCAGCCGACCGTGATCAATCCGACGCCCGCTTACGCGCCATCGAGTCAGGGCAACATGGCGGCTTACCCGATCGATCCGAAATACGATCGCCAGGTCGTCGACTACAAGACCGACGAAAAGCCGGGCGCGATCGTCATCGATACGCCGAACAAATTTCTCTATCTGGTCGAGGACGGCGGCAAGGCGTTGCGTTACGGCATCGGCGTCGGCCGTCCGGGCTTCACCTGGGCGGGCGTGAAGGAAATCAGCGCCAAGCGCGAATGGCCGGATTGGCGGCCGCCGTCGGACATGCTGCAGCGGCGGCCCGACCTGCCGCGCTATATGCCCGGCGGTATCGACAATCCGCTCGGCGCGCGCGCCATGTATCTCGGCTCGACGCTCTACCGCATCCACGGCTCGAACGAGCCCTGGACCATCGGCACCAACGTGTCGTCGGGCTGCATCCGCATGCGCAACGACGACGTCACCGATCTCTACGATCGCGTGAAAATCGGCACCAAGGTCATTGTGATCTAGGCGCGGTCTGGGCCGTGATGCGATCTAGGGCGCGTCTCACGCGCGGAGGCGGCTCGCGCGTGCATGACTGACAATAGCCTGCAAAAGAATTCGACTGCGTATCGCCTTCCCGCGTGCGATCCCGTTTTTCTCTTGGGCGACTCCATGCGGGGTGTCCGCCTGCAGCTTGAATACGCCAAGGCGGAGGAGCGCCTGCGCGTATGGACCGTTCGCTCGACCATCGTGGTCTTCGGTAGCGCGCGGGTCGTGCCGCAGACCCGATGGTACGAGGATGCGCGGCGCTTTGCACAGCTCGCATCGCAACGCGGCGGCGCCCTGATTTCTCATGATGGCGTCCGCGACAACGTCATCGCGACGGGCGGTGGGCCCGGCATCATGGAAGCCGCGAACCGCGGCGCCGCCGACGCCGGCGCGCCGTCGATCGGTTTTAATATTGGGTTGCCGCACGAACAGGAACCCAATGCCTATTCGACGCCCGATCTCACCTTTCAGTTTCACTATTTCGCGGTCCGCAAACTGCATTTCGCGATGCGGGCCAACGCATTGGTCGCTTTTCGCGGCGGTTTCGGCACGCTCGATGAATTGTTCGAATTGCTCACGCTAATTCAGACACAAAAGATGCCGCCGGTTCCCGTTGTCCTCGTCGACAAATCGTATTGGACGCGCGTCATAAGCTTCGACACCCTCGCCGAGGAGGGGATGATCGACCGCGCCGATCTCGGTCTTTTCTCGTACGCCGATGACGCGGAAGGCGCCTGGCAGGAACTCGTCAAGCGCGGATTGAACACCGGACTGCGGCCGCCCGGATATCCGTCGAAATTCGTTTGACTTGAATGCGGAACCCCGGACCACATTGCAGTCAACGTGCTTGGATCCGGCATTTGGCACTGACTTATTGCTGCGAACAATAGGGTTGTTGCGAACAATGGGGTCGAATTGAGCGTCGCCCCCATTGTGCTCGAAATTCGGGTAGCCATATGGTCTACAGGGCAAGCAACGCTTGCCTGAAAGCTGCCCATAAAATCGGGACCTACCGAAGGCCCAGGCCCAGGCCCAGGCCCAGGCCCAGGCCCAGGCCCAGGCCCAGGCCCAGGCCCAGGCCCAGGCCCAGGCCCAGGCCCAGGCCCAGGCC
>Ga0182015_10000520_pt1 | contig 55015 bp, 46 predicted proteins | sample 712P3MmetaG_FD_120478 | JGI IMG/M metagenome (GOLD analysis project Ga0182015, IMG submission 120478) | Permafrost microbial communities from Stordalen Mire, Sweden - 712P3M metaG | ecosystem: Environmental > Terrestrial > Soil > Wetlands > Permafrost | place: Sweden: Stordalen | collected...
GAAGAGCCGGAGTATCGCACCGACCAATAGTCTGATGATATCTACCATGTGCCGCTGCTAACGCAATTTGCCGTGAATGACAATGCTCTATGTTTGTTGGTATTGAAAGCGGACAGAGTTTTGGCGAGGGTGGAGACTGAATTAAATTAATCGAGGTGCCCGATCCGGAAGCAAGTCCCGCGCCGAACCGCGAAAACTGATTAGACAGACGGGTCCAGGCCAGTGGGACCGCAGCGTAGGTTCAGGTCTGGCCACTAAGCAAGATAATCAGTCTTTGGCAAAAGGTCTCGGAGGCAGGAGGAACTGCATTCCAAGATATCCAACGAAGCCAGGCTGATTGTTGCGAGCGGCCGTGACGCTCCGTCCCGCCATTAACAGCAGAATGAACGGTGGATGAATTTTGTAGCGGGCGCCCAGTTCAAGTGTGTCCGAATTGGCAGTGCCGTGAAAAGTGCCAAGAGCGTAGAACTCAGCATCCATTTCGAATTTTTCAGTGAATTCGTGTCCAGCGACGACGCCAGCCAAGAAGGTGTCTGATCCGTAATGAACAGCGTTGTACCCCAACTCCCAATTAAGATCAACAGGCCCCAGTTTTTTAGTGAATTCGAGGGGGATAATCACGCTAGCGCCCCGCGGAGTTATTCCGCGGTTAAAGGAATTGCCCGGATTATTGACTGAGACCTGCGGAAAAACGGACATAGCGAAGCCGGATTTCTGGTCGTCGTAAAACCGCCATTTCACCCCAAGCTGATCCTGACCAAGTCCATATTTGGCTTTTTGCGGTGGGTTATGAACGCGCAGCCACGCGTTTTCGAACGTCAACTGAATGCGATTACCGAGCCCAAAATTAATGTCGACGTCTGGGCTGTGTGTGAACGATTGATGATCGTAAAGAAAAGGCTCGTATCCAAGATTGATTTCCCATTGCTTATTGCCGGGGGTGCCCGGATCATTGGTGTAATACGGCGGTCCACCTTGGGCAGCAGCTGAAGGGGATAGGAACGCGAAACCAATCAGCAGAAACACTATGCCGAGTGCGCCCGGCCAACGATGCAACGATTTTATAAATGTACAGGCCGAGGCGGAACGGAATTCCCATTCGGCCTTGTCAGACCGCAGTATTTTCATACGTAAAATCATAAAATAGCTTTTGATGCGCGTCGTTTCTTTTTTGTCTTTGTTGCAGAAGCTTAGGTTCTGACGAACGCGTACAATAAATTCGCAGGCATTAATACTTTTGGCAGGAAACATGCAGTTCAAACTTCTGGAACAGCAGCCCAAAACATATGTCCTCATTTTTGACACTGGCGATGAACTGGCAGTAGGTTTGAAACAATTCGCCTCCGAGCAAAAGATTGGAGCAGCCGGTTTCAAAGCGATTGGCGCTCTCTCTTCCTGCAAGCTAGGATGGTTCAACTGGGCAATGAAGAAATACGAGATCGCGGTGGCTCTCGACGAACAGGTTGAATTGCTTTCCATGATTGGCGATATCGCAGATAAGGACGGCCAGCCGCAAGTCCATGCGCACTTGGTGGTGGGCAAATCCGACGGAACTGCTCACGGAGGGCATCTGCTGGAAGCCAAGATTCGTCCGACCTGCGAAGTGATTCTCACCGAAAGTCCAGCACACCTTCAGGAGTGGGTCGATCCGAAATCCGGGATCGCACTCATTCGGCTATAGGCAAGAAACGCGCGCGTTTTTGACATCGCAACTGGCGCCGTACCCAGGCCATTAAAGAAGAGCGCGTGCCTGCTCTGGCGTAAGTTGCTCGCTGACAACGGTAAACTGGGTCAGTTTCGCGACTCCGAATGCCGTGGTAATGGCAACGTCGGACGCGTCCCGGCCCGTGGCCATCAATACACGTCCGTTTCGAGGATGATTGTGGCGCGCATCAAAAGTCCACCAGCGATCCTCGAGATACACCTCAAACCACGCGCTGAAATCCATGGGATCGGGAGCAAGTGGCACTCCGATGTCACCCAAATATCCAGTGGCATAGCGCGCGGGAATATTCAAAGCGCGGCATAGCGTGACCGCCAGATGCTGAAAATCGCGGCACACTCCGATGCGTTCGGTAAAAACGTCCATCGCGGTCTTGGTGGAACGCGCATGCGCATAGCTGAAAATAATCTTGCTGTGCACCCAGTCGCAAATGCTTTGCACGCGCCCCCATCCCGGAGGCACCAAGCCAAATAATTCCGGCGCAAGACTCGAGAAGCGGTCTACCTCGCAATACCGGCTGTTGTAGAGATAACGCAGAACCTCCGGTGGCAGATCTTTCACAGGCATTTCGCGCGCTTCAGGATTTGCAGCGTCTGGATGACCATTGTCGTACAGCAAAGTTGAATTGCTCAGCTTCAGTGGTCCAGCGGGCGCCACAAATCGTGTGACGCGATTCCCGAAGCTATCGATAAAAACTTCCAAAGGAGTTTCTGGTTCCACCGAAAGTTTGTCGGGCGCCCGGAGGTCGGCGTCACGCGATGGATGAATGTTAAGGAGTGCGACAACAGTAATCGGAAACGGAAGATCGAATCGAATGTCATATCCCAACCGCAAAATCATGGGGTCCATTAGGGGCATTGGTTGGTGCACCGTTGAACAGCTTTGTGCAAGTGACGTTTTCGTGGCACTCATTGCTATTTATTGCTGTTGTTGCTGATGCTGTTGCTCGATCTCCGCCAGGGTATCGGCGCTGAAGGGCTTGGAACGACTGACGGTGGTGGGAGGCAGTTCCTCGGGTTCGGGCGCATCCATTGGCAATACGGCGACCATTACGCCGAGTTCGCTCTCCGTCTTGCCCTTAAACACGCCGCGTGTCGGCGGAACGTCGGCGTAATCCCTCCCCATCGCGACTCGAATGTGGCGCTCGCACCCCATTATATTGTTGGTTGGATCGAAAGCTACCCAACCTAATTCGCCGAGATAGGCCTCCACCCAGGCGTGCGTTGCGGATGCAGGCGAACGGTCCACACTGTGATCCCGATGGTAGAGATATCCGCTCACATAACGGCACGGAATTTTCAATTGGCGCACGAGAGTAATCATGATGTGCGCGAAATCCTGGCAGACCCCGCACCGGGAACGCAGTGCGTCGTCAATGGGGGAATCGACATTCGTAGAATCCGGCACATATTCGAACATGTCGTAAAGCTTCTCGTTAAGTTCTTGCAGCAGCGCCAGCGGCTTGCGGCGACGTTTCAGCTTCAGTTCGCTCGCAAGCTTTTCCAACAGCACGGTGGGCGCCGCAAATTGACTGGGAAGCAACATTTCCCAGTAATCGGTTTCCGACACTTTGGCGTCCAGTTCTTGCCAATCGCCAGCGTCCTCCTGGCCAAAGTCTCGAGCCGGAAGCACATCCACAATTGCCTGCGCGCTAACTTCAATTACTTTGTGTTTCTGAGGGATATCGAAATGATGGACGGCATTCCCGTAGAAATCCCGGTAACTCATCACCGATGCGCGAGGCGCCACGTTCAGAGAAAAACTTAAACAGCGCTGCCGGAAGTCCGTTCGTGGCTGCATCTGCACTTCCATCACGCTTTCGCGCACGGCCGGTTCGTATCGAAAAATTGTGACGTGGCGCACCGAATAGGCCATAATTTGCTCGCTTACTGCCTGTGTGCGGTTATATACGCACGCGGTCTGGCGCTGCTATTTCTACGACGCCAGTTCCGACTCGATCGAATAATCAAAATAAATCTGATGTATCGCCGAGTGAATCTGCCCGCATTCATTGCGCACATTCTCGAGATACTTGTGCACACCTTCGCCCAGCACTTCGTCGATTTGGCTGAAACTCATCTGCGCCCTCAGCTTACCTGCAATACGCGTCGGCAGCCTCTCGCGTCGGTCCGTCAAATCGCCAATGGTATGCAGAGCCGCATTTACCCGGTCCACGGCGAAACGCACGGAATGAGGGAAGTCCGAATTCAGCAGCAAAAATTCAGCCACGCGCAGCGGGCGAATCTCCGCCGTATACACTTTGCAGTACGCTTCGAACGCGACACACGCCCGCAGCAGCCCAACCCACTCGAGGTATTCGGCGCTTTCCACAGCCTGGTCGGCTGGATGCGACACACGCTTGAAGTGCGCCTCCATCAGGGCAGCCAGCATGTCGGTCCGCTCGACGTATCGCCCGAGCTGAATATATTGCCAGCCTTCGCCGTGGCTCATGGTGCCATCAGTGATGCCTTGAAATAAGTGCGCACCATCCTGCACGGATTGAAAAAAGGCGTGAGATTTCTGCATCCATGCTTCTTCGGGCCACGTCTCCATCACTTCCAGGTAGAGCCGATTCAGCTGCTCCCACATTTCAGAGCTGCACTGTTCACGGACGTGCCGCAGGTTTTCGCGGGCAGTGGCTATGCAGGAAACAATCGAGGACGCGTTCGGGCGGCTGAAAACCAACGCATTCAGCAACCGGGTGGGATCCATAGCACCCAGGACCGGCTGGACGCGCAAGGCATCCAACAAGTACTTCCAGCGTTCCGCCGCGGCTTCCGGCGTTTGGTCCAGCCAAAGCTGAAATTCCACGTCCACCAGGCGCGCGGTTTGCGCCGCGCGCTCAAGATAACGGCTCATCCAATACAAGCCGTCAGCCACCCGCGAAAGCATGCTGACTTCGCGTTGCGACGATTGCGCGAAATAATTGCGGGGCGCTCGCATTTACACCACCGGTCCGGAATCACCGTCGATTGACCTCACCGCCTCTTCAGTGGTGTCTAAACCTCGGCCCTCGCCATTTGGCACACGAAGCACCCAAGTGTCCTTGCTTCCTCCGCCTTGCGAAGAGTTGACGACCAGCGAGCCTCTGCGAAGCGCAACTCTCGTCAGCCCGCCTGGCACCGTCATGACTTTCTCGCCCATCAAAATGTACGGCCTCAAATCGATATGCCGCGATTCCACTTCCTCATCAATCAGGCAGGGGGCCGAGGACAGAGCCAGAGTCGGCTGCGCGATATAATTTCGCGGATCGGCCACAATGCGGGCGCGAAATTCGTCTCGTTGTTGTTTCGTACTGTGGGGTCCGATCAGCATCCCGTAGCCACCGGACTCACCCACAGCCTTCACCACCATTTCGTCCAGATTATCGAGGACGTGCTTGCGTTGCGTTTTGTCGGTCATCAGATACGTCGGAACGTTCGGCAAAATTGCATCTTCGCTGAGGTAAAACCGGATGATGTCCGGAACAAATGCGTAGACAGCCTTGTCATCAGCCAAACCGGTCCCGATCGCGTTCGAAATATTTACGTTGCCCGTGCGATACGCGTTAAAAAGACCCGGGACGCCGAGGATCGAATCGGGGCGGAAGGACAGCGGATCGAGAAAATCGTCGTCCACGCGGCGGTAGATAACGTCCACGCGCTGCGGCCCTGCCGTCGTGCGCATGTAAACAACATTGTCGTGAACCAGCAGATCGCGGCCTTCTACGAGCTCGATCCCCATTTGTTGTGCGAGGAACGTATGTTCGAAATAAGCGGAGTTGGATACACCGGGCGTCAATAAGACCGTAACCGGGTCTTGTGAGTAGGCGCAATTTTCGGGAGTCAAACTGCGTAGGGTAGCCAGCAGCGCCTGCGGGTAGTGCTCGATCGGCGACACGCCGTAATCGCGAAACATGGTAGGAAAGACCCGCTTCAAAGCTTTGCGATTCGCCAGCATGTAGGAAACGCCGCTGGGCACGCGCAAGTTGTCTTCCAGCACCACGAAGTTTCCGTCCGGCATGCGCACCAGGTCGGTTCCGCAAATGCTGACGTAAATATCACGCGGTACGTTAAGTCCGCGCATCTCGCGGCGAAAATGTTTGCAGCTGTAGATCAAATCGCGCGGGACGATGCCTTCGCTCAGAATTCGTCCTTCGTGATAAATGTCGCGCAAGAAGAGGTTCAATGCAGTTAATCGCTGAGCGAGGCCCTTTTCGATTTTCACCCATTCCGAAGCTGGGATAATGCGGGGAATCAAATCGTTAGGGAATATCCGTTCGGTTCCTTCTTTACTTCCGTACACGGTGAACGTAATGCCTTCATGTAGGAAGGTCAGGTCGGCTGCCTGCTGGCGTCTACGGAGTTCGTGCGGAGGAAGTCCGACAATCGTACGGTGCAACGCCTGATAAAAATCCCGTGGAACGCCAGGCGCGCAGAACATCTCGTCGTACGCAGTATCGAACCGGTAATTCACGAAGGGTCGGTGTTCATTGAATCGAGATGGAAGTGCCGCCGCGGTCATCGCTGTTTCCGCACTCCTGCGCTTGACGTTCGGCGCACCGCAACCGACGCGTTCTAAATTTCGATTCGGTCTTGTGGCGCCGCCCATCTCAGACTTAGCGGGAGTTCCACTCTAGTTCTCACTAGTACCCCCGTCCAATCCAAAATCCCGATGATTCGGATAAGTTTTGTAATAGGCGACCCAGGTCGCCGAGCGGATCAATAAAGGCCGTAACCAGCACAGTGCGCTATAGGCGAAGGCCAAAGTGGCCTTCGCGCGTAAGGCCTAATTCATTCATCTAACCGTAACACGCGTGCGCTATCACTCAGGGGCACCTGAAACGAATGACTTGCCGTGCTTGGCACGGTGAACCCATCTGCGCGACCGGATATTTTAAATGCTGCCTTACGATATGATCGTTATCGGATCTGGCCCTGGAGGGCAGCGCGCCGCTATCCAGGGAGCAAAAGCTGGAAAGCGGGTGGCGATTGTGGAGCGTCAAAGCGCCATTGGCGGGGTCTGCATAAACACGGGCACGATTCCGAGCAAGACCATGCGCGAAGCCGTCTTGCACCTTTCGGGCTTTTACTCCAAGAATTTTTACGGCGCCAACCGGGGCGTTGCGGCCAGCATAACGATGAGGGATGTCCTGTTTCGTGTGCAGCGCGTGATTGAAAATGAAGTCGGCGTTACCCAGGATCAACTCAAACGCAATGGGGTCGACGTAATCCACGGCACAGCGAAGTTTACCAGCCCGCATCATCTACGGGTCGAAAATGGGAACGGCTTCGCCGATTTCGAGGCTGAATTTGTCGTGATCGCTACCGGCACGAAACCCGCCGCGAATTCCAGAGTGCCTATCAACGGCCGTAACATCATCGATAGCGACCAAATTCTCAGCATGCCTCAAATTCCGCGGACACTCATTGTGGTGGGCGGCGGTGTGATCGGCGTTGAGTACGCATGCATGTTTGCTACGCTTGGCGTGCGCGTAATCATTGTGGAAAAGCGGCCTCGTTTGCTTGAATTTGCAGATTTGGAGATGGTCGAAGCGCTCAGTTACCAGATGCGCGATCACCGCGCAACCATGCGTCTGAACGAAGAAGTCGATAGCGTGGAAGAATTGCCGGACGGTAAAGTAGCCGCCAATCTGGTCAGCAAGAAGCGTATTAACGCTGACGCACTTTTATATGCCGTCGGCCGTCAGGGAAACATCGATCGCCTAAATCTCGAGGCGGCAGGGATCGAAGCTGACAACCGAGGCCGCATAAAAGTGGACCACGATTTCCGGACCTCTCAGCCCCACATTTTCGCCGTGGGCGATGTAGTTGGGTTTCCCAGCTTGGCCTCGGTCTCGATGGAACAGGGGCGTATCGCTGCGGCTCGAGCCTTCGGTTTGCACGTGCAGACCGATCCTGAGAGCTACCCTTATGGGATTTACACCATCCCGCAAATTTCTTTTATCGGAAAGACCGAAGAGCAACTTACAGACGCCGATGTTCCGTACGAAGTCGGCGTAGCCTACTACCGTGAAATCGCCCGCGGCCAGATCTCGGGCCACACGGACGGACGCCTTAAGATCCTTTTCCATCGCGAAACGCTGGAACTACTCGGGGTGCACATCTTCGGCGAAGATGCCGCCGAGCTTCTTCATATCGGCCAAGCGGTGTTCAAGCTGAAGGGCAAGATCACATATTTCATTAACACCGTTTTCAACTATCCGACCTTGGCTGAATGTTACAAGACTGCAGCATTCAATGGCCTCAACCGCCTCAGCTGAGTGAAGTGCTATCTTGAATTATGTGGATTTTGGAATCGCATACTTCGATCAGTATGTTCAGATGAAATGCACAAAGTCAGGAGGTGTAGATGGTTCAAGCGACATTTAATCTCCCGCAAGCGGCCGCGAAAGTCGGAATGAGTGAGGCCTTGCTGGTCGAGTGGATATCGACGGGTAAGTTCAAACCAACTATCGAAATGACCCTGGAGCCAGGCGAAAAAACCATTGTGGACGTGACTCGCAACGGTTACGTCTGGGGCGAAGACCCGTTTATATGGCACCGACATACCCTGACCGATCGGGATCTTGCGCGGCTCTATGCGATCGTTCAGCAAATAGACGTAAGAAAAACCAAGACGGAATTAGCGCATGTCGAGGGCGTTAACTATTCCGATCAGGAATTGGGGAGCTTGTGGTGTCTTGACGTCGAAAAAATTCGGGAACTTTTTGAAAACGAGCCAGACGTAATGAAATTAAAGGATCGGCCCCGAGAAGCAGGGCGCGGGGATGTGACGCTTGGGATTCCTGGATCCGTAGCCGGGCGCGTCCTTTCGCGATACTCTTAATTTCAAGCTGTTTCGTCCCGAACCACAATGACGATTGGATTACCAGTCCCTACACCCGACAAAAGCAGCAGTTCTCATTTCGGATACACCCGTTCGAAATTTACTGCTGCAACTTTGTCAGGATTAGAGGATTTTACAGCGCCGTCATAACTCTCAGAGGCGACAAACCGCAAAAATAAGCCAGTGCCGCGCACTTCTTCTGGTGCGCATGAACACTGATCATTGCCGGTCTTCATGGTGACCCGGTGCTGGAAGAATCTCCAGTCTTTAGCAACAAGCAAAACGGGGTCCTTACACAGTAGGCTCGCCAGCGCGCATCTTCTGGCCACACAATCGTGGCGCGCGCGGCCAACGGAAACGGCCCTAGAGCGCTGCATCACAAATGACGCAAATCGAGCGAATAACTTCCAGTCTGATTTCTAGTTGTACCGCGGTAGCACCCTGTTGTATGCGAGGGCACTGGGCCGTTGACGCGCCGCCGATTGAGGCATAGCATCGAATTGTAGTTCCCCCTTCCCGCGGCTGCTTTAAAGCTGCCGCAGTTTTTCTCGATCACAATTCAAACTGTATCCATGCGTTTGCGCGCGCGTTCGTCGGGCTGTAGCGGGTACATTCTAGCTGTCCGTCAAACTTTCTTGCACGCAAGAGCAGTAGTCATAAGCAATGAGTGAAATCGGAACACAGGAGAGCTAGATTTGAGTTCGCAACCCGGAACAATCGACGCGGGACGCAAGCTAGCCATCCTGCTCGTTGAAGACAACGCCATCAATCGGCTGCTAGCCGAAAAAATCCTCGAAAAACAGGGACATGTAGTGACGTCTGCGAGCAACGGCAAGGAAGCAATACAACTATGGGAACAAAACCGCTCGCGCCAATTCGACATAATTTTGATGGATATTCAGATGCCAGAAATGGACGGACTACAAGCGGCTGCCTATATCAGACAGAAGGAAAAACAGTCAGGCATGCATGTTCCTATCGTCGCAATGACGGCGCATGCGATGAAAGGCGATCGCGAGCGGTGCCTGGAGAGCGGCATGGATGGATACCTGACCAAACCGATCACTCCTGCGGGCTTGGCCAAAGCGATCGCAACTGCGCTTCCCGTGTTGCTCAAGTCCGTGCCTCGGGCGCCGCTGGATGCAGCTAAAAGAGAAAAAATGGGCATCGAAATTCTGGCTCGCTTTGATGGGGACGCGGAATTATTGAAGGAACTCGCGGAAATATTTCTAAAAAGCTGTCCACAGATACTGGCCGATATTAGAGAAGCCGCCAAAATTCGCGACCTGCGAGCGTTAGAGCAGGCCGCCCACGCCTTAAAAGGATCGGTGGGCAATTTTATGTCTGGCGGAGCGCGGGAAACGGCCCAGAACCTTGAGTTGCTTGCCAAGTCACGCAATCTCTCCGGCGTCGAGGGAGTTCTGCGCGCTCTGGAAGAGCAAATCGCAGAGTTCAACGATGTACTTTCCGGAATCGTAGCGGAGAAAGTGCGTTGATCTTGCGGAAACAGCTTCGGCCGGTGCGCCGAGTCCGTAGCAAGCGCCTCCATGCGAATCAAAACTCCTCAAGGCGATTTCGAGAGTTCCGAACGCAAGACGGCAATCAGTCAGCGGCACCACTTGTAGCGTTTGCAGTAGCAGGTAACCACACCAGCGGTCGCGGCTGGAAAGTTAGTTGGCGTTTTGCCTTAGCGTTCGATGCGCCGCGCAACTGGGTCGCAGAATGAACCGAGTCCTCATCGCCAGTCAGATTCGCTGTGATGAATGGCGGAGGCGGCGCGTCGAGCCAACGAGCATATGCTGGGAGCCATGTTGACGATCGCGAGGGATTGTCATCGGCGATGTTGTAAATTCCAGCGTTTCGATCCAGAGCTAAAACCGCAGCCCTAGCAGCATCATCGACGTGCACCCAAGACCACACCGCCCGGCCGTCTCCGACAACCGGATATCGGCTGGCTCTCACGTCTTCAGCCACACTCCCATCCCGCGCGAACCAGGTCCCAGGACCATATAAAAACGCGTATCGAAGCATAACTAGTTCGGGCCCTCTCACCGCCAATGCCGCTCGTTCCAACTCGAAGTAGAAGCGCGCACCCGCTGCGATGTACGGAGAAGCGTTCACGGCGAATCCACAGCGTTCGTCCGCCAAGCCTTCTCCCGCTTCGTACCAGAAAGCACTCGACTGCAATATATAGCGCCGAACTCCTGCTGCGACCGCAGCCTCCTGCAGAAACGCGCCACCTTTTTTGCGCAATTTTCGATCTCCCGCGGAGGCTTCCTGCATAGCCGCCAAATCGTAACGCTTCGGCAGGGAAGTGAGTTGATTGATGACAACTTCCGGTGAGCAGCGTTTTACTGCCTCATTTACTGCTCGCCGGTCTAAAGCGTTCGCAACTTTGGCCCTAACTCCTTGATCCTGCAGCTTCCGCGCGGAATCATCGTTACGCGCCAGGCCGATGACGTCATGCTTGTTTTCAATGAGTTGCTTTATAAGCGGAATACCGATAGCGCCGGTTGCTCCTGCCACGAGCACTTTCATGAATTTTTCCCATTCTTCATTGTTTGGTCGATGTCCGAACGCAGACTGGATACTTCAGTAGTGTCGAACACGACGACGGCATTTCAACACGGAGATTTCGGAGACGCGTTCAGGCAAGCGGAGACGTTCGATGACGGAGCCATTCGTCATGCAGGGTTAGTGCAACAGACCTTTCGCTTCCATTAATTCCGCATTGAGGATTGCCGCGCCGGCCGCACCGCGAATCGTGTTGTGGCTTAACAACACGAATTTGTGCCCCAGCACCGGGCAGGGGCGCAGGCGTCCCACGTGCGTGACCATTCCGCCATCACGCTCAACGTCCATACGAGGCTGCGGACGATTCTGGGCCTCAATATAGACGATGGGCTTCGGCGGAGCGGTCGGCAACTGCAACTGCTGCGGTTCACCGGTAAATTCCCGAAACGCCGCCAGCATTTCTTCGTGCGTAGGCACTTTCTCGAATTCCACCGACACGCTTTCGGTGTGGCCGTTCACCACCGGAACCCGCGTGCTGGTCGCGCTGACCGTCACAGGATGTAGCTCGATGGAATCCGTCACAAAGCGCCCTAAGATTTTGCGTGCTTCGGTTTCGATCTTGTTTTCCTCGCCGTCGATAAATGGGATCACGTTCGCCGTCGCGTCCAGCGACGCGACGCCGGGGTAGCCTGCCCCCGATAAACCTTGTAGCGTCGTAACCAGAACGCGCTTGGGTTGAAATGCGCGCAAGGCCGCCAGCACAATTGCCAGGGGCATCACGGCACAGTTTGGATTCGTGACGATTGCGCCGCTCCAGCCCTTACTTTTTCTCTGCAGAGGCAGCAATGCAAGATGCTCTGGATTGACTTCCGGGATCAGCAGCGGCACTAGCGCGTCCATGCGATGATTGCGGGAGTTGCTCACGACGATGTGTCCTGCCGAGGCGAATTCCGCTTCCGCTTCGCCCGCTATTGAAGAATCCAGCGCCGAAAACACCAACTCTGGACTAGCGCCGGTCTTGAGAGCTTCGACAGTCAGACACGCGGTGTCGTCGGGCAATTCACTGGGCAAACGCCAGGCCAAATCGCCATAGCGCTTTCCGGCAGAGCGTTCACTCGCGGCCAACCATGTGACGCGAAACCAAGGATGATTCGCCAGGAGCGCGATAAATTGTTGACCGACAGCCCCGGTAGCTCCCAGGATCCCGACCTCAATCTTCGTGTGCCTGTCAAGTTTCGTCTTCCCGTTTGTGACAGGGTGCACCGATGGCGTCTTAACTGGCACTTGCCGCTACCGCCTTTTGCGATTTTCGCTGGTGGTCGAGCAAGGTAAGGCCCTCGAGCAGGTCCTCGACCAGATCTTTCGCATTTTCGCATCCGGGCGACAGCCGAATCAAGCTGTCCGAAAGGCCCAGTTCCGCACGAGCATCAGCAGGAATTGAGGCGTGCGTCATGGTGGCGGGATGGCATAGTAGCGATTTCACTCCGCCCAGGCTTTCGCCCAGCGTGAAGAAACGTCGCGACGAGACAAACGAGACCACTTCATCCATGGTCCCATCGAGTTCAAACGAAACCATTCCGCCGAATCCGGTCATTTGTTTTTTCGCGATTTCGTGCCCGGGATGGTCAGGCAGGCCAGGGAAGTAAATTTGCCGCACTAGAGGGTGTCCGTTCAAAGCATTGGCGACAGCGATTGCGTTTTCTTGATGCCGTTCCATTCTCAGCTCTAATGTTTTCAATCCTCGTAATGTCAGCCAACAATCAAACGGGGAAGGTACGGCACCAGTGGCATTTTGCAGAAATTTAATCGGCTCAAAAATCGTGGTATTCTTCGCCAGCGCAGCTCCTTGAATTGTGTCCGAATGGCCGGCAAGATACTTCGTTACGCTGTGCACAACGATATCCGCACCCAACTCGAACGGCTGCTGAAAATAGGGAGTCGCGAATGTATTGTCGACCACAACCAGCGCCGATTTCGCATGCGCCAAGCGGCAGATTTCGGCAATGTCGTACACCAGCAAGCGGGGATTGGTCGGCGATTCTATCCAGACTAGCTTCGTGCGCTCAGTAATCGCTTCTTCCAACGCCTGGTGATTCGAAATATCGAATTGCCTGATTGTGATGCCAAGCGGTTGAAACACTTTGTTCAAAATGCGATAGGTCCCGCCGTAAACGTCGTTCGGAATCACAATTTCATCGCCTGGCCGCAGGTAAGCCTGCAGGATCGCATTCTCGGCCGCCAGCCCAGACGCAAATACGGCGCAGTACTCCACGCTTTCCAATTCGGCCAGTATCGTCTCCAGACGCTGACGCGTCGGATTATTCGTACGCGAATAATTAAATCCCTTGTCCTGGCCCGGACCATCTTGTTCGTAGGTCGAAGTCTGAAATATGGGAGCGATTAGCGACCCGGTCTCTGGCTCGGATGGCTGTCCTGCGTGAATCGTTTTCGTTGCGAAATTCATAATCGTGCTCTCCTTAGCTTGAACTCTGCACTTAGGATCAGGGCTGCTCGATGGCGGAATGGCTACGCCTGCGACCCGGTCTGGTCCGAACCCGAATACAAACAGGCCCTCGCCAGCGCACAAAGGCGCTGAAATAACTATGACAGCACTTGCATCCGCAAATGCCGCATCCATTCGACTTCAGCTTGGGAGTTGAATCTTCAACGACCGGTGGACCGGTCTATCGAGGATCTTATCTCTCCCCACTGGGCAGGAATTAGCACCTTGGCAGTTGCACCAGGTTGCTGTGGCTTCGTAGGGCCTGTCCCCTCTGCCACTCTGGATAAGCGCTGCTGGTAAGGCAGCAAGGGCAGCATAGCAAAACCGTTTCTGGAGTCAAGGATTGATTGAGGGCGCACAGGTCGCGGAACAGTTTACCCACAGCAATATAACGAAATTGGCATGCCATCAAAAGGACGGTTCGTCGCCCACGAAACGGACGTCGCGCTTGTTGGCATCGCACTCACCGCATACACTCTTCCCCCATGCACAGCAAACGCCTCCGCGCGGATATCGCTTTAGCGTTTACGGCGCTGATCTGGGGCAGCACATTCGTCGTGGTGAAAGACGCGTTGGCCGATGTTTCGGTGTCCATGTACCTGGCCGTGCGCTTCGCGCTCGCCGCCATCGTGATGGCGATTTTCTTCTGGCGCTCGCTGAAAAAACTGACCCGCCACGCAATCTGGGCTGGCGCACAAATTGGATTCTTCATGTTCGCAGGCTACGCGTTCCAAACCACCGGCCTGAAATACACGTCGCCTTCGAAAGCCGCCTTCATCACCGGTTCGAGCGTAGTGATCGTACCCATCTTGCTCGCTCTTTTCGGCAGACGTTGTGTAAACGTCTGGATCTGGATTGGCGCTTTGGCGGCGCTGGCGGGCTTGTATTTCCTCACCATCCCGCCAGACGGTGTCGCGGGCCTCAATCGAGGCGATCCGATCGTATTCGGCTGCGCGGTGATGTTCGCGATGCATATGATCGCCATCAGCCATTACGTCGACCGTTACCCTGTCGGGGCGCTTGCCGTCATCCAGGTAGCGACGACAGCGGTCCTGGCCACGATAGCGCTGCCACTGCTTTCATCCACAGGCGTGGAACATCCACGCTGGGTTTGGAGCGGCACGCTAGTTTTCGCCGTGCTGGTCACGGCCATAGGCTCAACCGCTTTCGGCTTCTCCGCGCAAACCTGGGCGCAGCAATACACATCGCCTACGCACACCGCTATTCTGATCAGTCTCGAACCCCTTTTCGCCGCGATTACAGCGTGGCTGGTGGCGAACGAGCATTTAACTGGCAGGATTCTTCTCGGCGCGGGTCTTATCTTTGCCGGAATTCTGCTGGCAGAACTGCTAGGAGGTGCTCCCGTTGCCCCAGAATCGCCAGAACCGATCATGAAGTCCACCGAATAACTACTAACTCATACTGTCGGCCGAGCATCGGAACCATCGGCGCTTCGTCCGCCTTGTTATTTCACGTGGCGTTTCACTCGTCTCGGCCGGTAATGCGTTCGATCTGCGCGCCAACATCCTGCAGTTTATTCTCGATGCGCTCGTAACCGCGATCGATATGATAAACGCGGTCAATCCAAGTTGTGTCATCCGCAACCAGCGCGGCAAGAACCAATCCAGCGCTCGCGCGCAAATCCGAAGCAGTAACCGGCGCACCGCTCAATGGCGTCGGACCGGTCACGATCGCCAGGTTGCCGTCAACAGCGATGTTTGCTCCCATGCGCATCAACTCGCTCGCATGCATGTAACGATTTTCAAAAATCGTTTCGCGCACATGCGAAACGCCTTGCGCTTGGGTAGCCAGCGCCATGAACTGCGCCTGCATGTCCGTAGCAAACCCCGGATATTCCTCGGTGGTGACGTCAGCAGCGACCAATTTTGTCGCGCTGCGCACACGCACCTTGCCGTCGCCTTCGCATTTGATTTCAACTCCACATTCACGAAGTTTCTCGATCACAGCTTTCAAGTGTCCGGGTTCGCAACTGGTGAGCAGCAATTCGCCGCCAGTAATCGCGCCGGCAACAAGAAAAGTTCCAGTCTCGATACGATCCGGAATCACAGCGTGCGTGGCTCCGTGCAATTTCTCGACGCCCTGTACCCGCAAGGTTGAAGTGCCGAGACCTTCGATGTTCGCGCCCATCTTAATCAAAAGCTCTGCGAGATCGGTAACCTCCGGCTCCATCGCGGAATTTTCCAGAACGGTTTCACCGTCGGCGAGCACAGCCGCCGTCAAAATATTTTCGGTCCCTGTGACGGTAATCTTCGGAAATCTAAAAGTTGCGCCACGTAACCGCTTGCACCGAGCCTCAACATACCCATGCTCAACGGTGATGGTCGCGCCCAGTTTCTCCAGTGCCTGGATGTGCAGATCGATTGGGCGCGCACCGATCGCGCACCCGCCAGGAAGCGAAACGCGCGCATAACCGAATCGCGCGACCAACGGCCCTAACGTCAGTACCGAAGCGCGCATGGTTTTCACGAGCTCGTAAGGCGCCTCGCGCATCGAAACGGTTTCCGCCTGAATAGTAAATTCGCTTGGCGGCAAGTCTGGGCTTTGCACGCGGCAACGCATGTGCGCGAGCAGTTTCGCCATCGTGATAATGTCGCGGACGCGCGGAATGTTCTGAAGCGTAACAGGCTCAACCGTGAGCAAAGTCGCAGCCATCGCCGGCAAGGCCGCGTTCTTCGCGCCGCTGATCTGCACGGTCCCTTCGAGCCTTCGTCCACCCTGAATCTTGAATCGATCCATGCTATTTTCCCCGGCCTCTGTTAGTCATCGTCTTTTTCCCGTGCAACTCCAGCGCCCTTCTCACGTTGCCGCCCGCCCTCGCCAGCGACCTCCGCGCTGCGCCTGCACTTAGGCCCGTTTTGAGCATTACCAATGCAGACGGCAAATTGTGTCGTGCCTGACTCAGGGTGCGTCGCGCAGTAGACGCGTTCACGCCCGCTGCCTCCTGCAAAATGCGTTGCCCCCGTTGCCGTAACTTCTGGTTCGTCAATGCAACGTGAATCATCCAGTTCTCATAAACTCTGCCAAGCCGCACCATCGCAGCAGTTGAAAGCATGTTGAGCACCATCTTCTGGGAAGTTCCAGCCTTCAATCGCGTCGACCCAGAAACGGCTTCTGATCCGGTATCAGGCGCGATGGCAATTTTTGCCGCCCGCGCCAACGGCGAATTCCGGTTGGACGTCACGCCGATCGTTACGCAGCCGTGTCTATTGGCCCAAGCCAAGGCTCCCAGAACATAGGGAGTAGTCCCGCTAGCCGCAATACCTACAACAACGTCACGTCGTGTGACGCCAGCCTTAGTCAAATCGCGCACGCCATTCGACGCGGAATCTTCAGCACCCTCGACGGCACCTCGCAACGCTTTTGATCCGCCAGCGATCAAAGCCTGCACCACTTTCGGCGGCGTTCCAAATGTCGGCGGGCATTCCGCCGCGTCCAGAACCGCCAACCTCCCGCTGGTGCCAGCCCCGATGTAAAAAAGCCTTCCACCCTCGCGCAACTTCTCGACGATGGCGTCAACCGCGCGCGCTATTTGCGGCAGTTCACGTCGCACTGCCAAAGCAACCTGCTGATCTTCACGATTAAGCATCGCCAGGATTTGCAATGTGGATTTAGAATCAAGTCCAAGCGTCCGCGAGCTTCTCTGCTCGGTCTTGGAAGCTTTCAACGCGCCCTCCGCTCTCGAATTACCCACGAACAAGTCACACTCAATTATACCGACAGGCCGCATCTCCGTTGTGTGCAGAGATAAATTCCGACGGGAATTGTGCTGAGGAAGTTATCGAGGCGCAGCTGGCGTGTTCAGCAAGCCCAAGGCCTGAACGATGGCATCATGAACCTCAGGACGCAGCTGCCGGATTTGCTCGTTCGCGCGCGTGGGATTCACGCGATTGGTCAACAAAATCACAAAAAGTTGCCGTTGCGGATCGATCCACAGCGATGTTCCGGTGAACCCGGTGTGCCCAAAGCTTTCGGTCGAGAAATAATGTCCCGCCGATGATGTCGGAGGCGTGGGCACGTCCCACCCCAGAGTCCGCGCCGAATCGCCGATCGCCTGTCGGGCGGTGAATTCCTGAATCGTAGTCCGAGTCAGTAAGCGATGATGCGCGTAAATCCCGCCGTTAAGAATCATCTGAGCAAATGCTGCAGCGTCCCCAGCCGTCGAAAATAACCCAGCATTACCGGAGATTCCTCCGAGGGCCCAGGCGTTCTCGTCGTGAACTTCTCCGCGCAACAGGCGCTTACGAAAATCCGTGTCGTTCTCGGTGGGAGCAATCCTGGCACGTAAAGAAGCGGGCGGATTGAACAACGAATCACGCATGCCCAGCGGCGAAAAAATATGAGTGTTTGCGAATTGATCCAGCGTCGCTCCAGTCAGCTGCTGAATTATTTCGCCGAGAAGAATGAAATTCAAATCAGAATATTCGACCTGCTTGCCAGGTTCGTGAATCAGTGGCTCTGCCAACACTTCCGCCAGCACAGCGTCATGGCCTTTCGCATCCTTGTAGAAGTCGCGATGCGCTGGGAGCCCCGAATCGTGGAGTAGCAACATGCGAACTGTCACCTGCCTACGCCAGGATGGATCAGGATCGGACTTCGCCAACGCTGAGAATCTAGGCAAGTAACGTGACACTGGCGCATCCAAATCGAGCCATTTCTGTTGCACCAAAATCATCGCGGATGTTGTCGTGACGATGACTTTCGTGAGCGAAGCCATATCGTAGATCGTGTCTGGCTTCACCGACGGCGCCTTTGCATCCCTTGTTATTTTGCCAAAAGGATGAACGGCCAGTTCATCGCGCAGTCCAACCGCGAGTACACCACCGGGAAAAACGCCCGCGCCGACGGCACTATCCAACAGATCGAACACCGGTCCGAGCTGGTTTGTCATGTAAGAGGATGCCGGACGCAACGTCATGGGATTCGCCGGCACCGAGATGCCGTCCCCGCGTTTCGCCGTGTTCGGAACCGTCACTGGGATATGTCCCTGCATAGCTACCTGTCCGAACAACGCGCGCACCGCCGCCCTCTGCGACACATCGTTGGTGGAAAACTCCGCGACCCAGGTTTTAGAGTTCGGGAATCGCTCAATCAAATAGGGGCTGCCGAACGCCATGACTATTGTGGGTTTTCCAGTGGCCACCACTCGCTCCACGAACGCGCGCTGGTCGTCCGGCAGTCCCACATTGCCTTTGCGGTCGGCCACGCGCACAAACAGCGCGGCAAGCGCGATATCGTAGGAGTCAGATGCAGGCAGATTGAGCGTGCTCACGTTCACGAATTGTGTGTCGGCACGCAAAGCTTTCAAAGAATCAACGCGCCAACGAATCGCCGGCTCAATCGTTTGCCCGGGATATGGATCGGCATCGGCAGAAAGGGACACCAACAAGACGCGCAAAGGCTTTGTTGCATCGAGAGGCAACATCTGTTGAACGTCTCTCAGCAGGGTTACCCCTCGATCGCCGATATTTTGTGCCTCTGTATCGAACTCTGGCCGCCCGAATTTCTGGTCCAGGCGCTCGATATCCGCGAGACGGTTTTTGTCCAGCCCCAGCCTCGCCTTGGCCTGCAAAATTCGCCGGACAGATTCATCGATTCGTTTTTCGCTGATCCGTTTAGATTTGACCGCCTGCTCGAGCCCCGCCATCGCGGCGTCGGGCACCGGCGGCATCAAAAGCACGTCTGCGCCAGCTTCCACCGCGCGCACAGCCGCTTCACCCGGCGGATATAGCGAAGTTACGCCGCCCATATCCATAGCGTCCGTAACCACCAGCCCTTTGAATTTCAGTTCGTCGCGAAGCAAGCCAGTCAGAATATTGCGCGAAGTCGTAGCTGGCACCGCCGTATCCGGCTCGTAGGCCGGAACGGCGAGGTGACCCGGCATGACCGCCGCAACCTGCACGGAAATCGCGGCACGGAAGGGAACCAGTTCCGTGGATTCAAGTTCTTTGCGATCTCCGGTAACAGTCGCCAGCGAAAGATGCGAATCGACGCTCACATCGCCGTGCCCTGGGAAATGCTTCGCAGTTGCCAGCCCGCCGTTTTCCTCGATTCCGCGTATGACTTGAGCCACAAACTCGCCCACGCGCTGCGGGTCTTCACCAAACGAACGTATATTAATGATCGGGTTGTCAGGGTTATTGTTCACATCAGCGTCGGGCGCAAAAATCCAATGCACGCCAACGGCTCGCGATTCGAGCGCGGTTACCTTTCCGACGGTATATCCAAGCCTGGGATCGCTCGTCGCACCGAGAGCCATGGCAGAAGGGAACGAGGTCCCTTCGTCAAGCCGCATCCCGGTGCCGCTCTCGAAATCGGCGCCAATAAGGAGTGGAATTTTCGCGTGGCGTTGTAGTTCGTTGGTCAGTACTGCGGTAGGATAGACTTGGCTTCGCTCGATGCCCAGCGGACTACGTTCGGTGGCGACAATAAATCCGCCGACGTGATTTTCCGCCACCTGATGCAGCAGCTGTCTGTACTCGGCACTTTCAGCTGATGTGAAGACGCCAAAATAATGCGGCATGAGCATCTGCCCGAGTTTTTCGCGTAGCGTCATTTTCTTAATGGTGGATTCAACCCACGATGGCGCGCTGGTAGGACTTCGCGATTTGGTGCTGGAGGCTTTCTGTGAGCGAGCGTAAGGAGTCATGAGAAGAAGTAGGAGCAGCGTGGAAAACGCGAGTTTACGCATCACACTCGTCGCAAGCTTCCATGTGTAGCGCCTGCATCCCGGCTGTATATAGCACAGGGTGATATGACGCAGAAAGAGTCCTCGTCCAGTGTGTTTCCTAAGCGTTTTGTCTCAATTCTATTTGGTGCAGCAGCAATCGCGATGGCGTTCTCCTCACTGTTGCGAAATTCCTCCGTGTTTGCGACGCCACAAACCAGTAGCTCCACAGAAACCGGCATAGACGTCCTCGAACAGGAGAATTTCGCGCCTTTACGAGGAAAACACGTCGGACTGATCACTAATCAAACGGGAGTGGATTCGCAAGGACACCGCACAATCGACGTCCTGGCACATGCGGATGGCGTAAAGCTGGTTGCGATTTTCAGCCCGGAGCATGGTATTCAAGGCAAAGCCGATGCAGCTGTCGAAAATGCGACCGATCCAGAGACGGCTTTGACTATTTACAGCCTCTACGGCAAGACCCAAAAACCCACCGATCAGATGTTGCAGGGAGTCGACGCGCTGGTGTTCGACATTCAAGGCGCTGGTGTTCGCTTCTATACCTACATCACCACGATGGGCTACGCCATGGAAGCGGCATCAAAACTAAAAATTCCATTTTTTGTGCTCGATCGCCCGGACCCGCTGGGCGGCGAAAAAATCGTCGGCCCCATGCTCGACCGCGAACGCATCTCCTTCGTCGGATATTTCCCGATGCCGCTGATGTACGCCATGACCGTAGGTGAGCTGGCCAAAATGTTCAATGCTGAAAACCAAACCGGCGTTGAACTGCACGTAATCGCGTTGAAGAACTGGCAACGCCGCCAGACGTATGATCAAACGGGGTTGACGTGGGTTCCACCCTCGCCCAACCTGCGCACCGTGACTGAAGCATTCCTTTATCCGGGGGTAGAAATTTTGCAGCCGGCAGGCGTTTCCGTCGGTCGCGGCACAGCCACTCCCTTTGAACAAGTGGGCGCCCCGTGGATTCAGTCTGACGCTCTGATGAGGTCGCTGGAGCCACGCCAAGTGCCAGGTGTTCGCTTCACGGCTACGAGTTTTACTCCGGCCGAAGGTCTCTATAGCGGCAATTTGTGCTCTGGAGTAAAAATTGAGGTCACTGATCGCAACACATTTGATCCCGTGCGCATGGGTCTGGAAATCGCCGACGCTTTACACCGGCAGTACCCCGATCGGTTTCAAGTCATCAGATTGGCTGATCTTTTGGGCTCCGAAGCAGCAGTCGAGGCTCTGATTCACTACCAACCTCCTGCAGACATCATCAAAAGTTGGGACAACGACTTGAAAACGTTTCGCAACCTGCGAGCAAAATATCTGATTTATGATTGAATCGGCGGTACTCGGCGGAGAGTCCAGCAGGCGTTCTGGCGACGCCATACGAATCGTCTCGCTCCTACCTTCAGCAACAGAAATCCTGTATGCACTTGGTCTGGGGGATTCAGTCGTCGGTGTCACTCACGATTGTGATTTCCCTTTGGCCGCGGCGAGGAAGCCCCCGCTGATTAAAACCAGGGTTGACCCTCACGCGTCGCCATCCGAAATTGACCGGCAAGTAGGCGAACTAATGCAACGCGGTGAGAGTATTTATTCCGTAGACGCCGATTTGCTCTTTTCACTCGCTCCTGACTTGATCGTTACGCAGGATCTTTGCCACGTGTGCGCCGCTTCGCCGGATGATTTGGCGTCCGCACTGGCACGTCTGCCGAAAATGCCCCGCGTTCTCACCCTTGCTCCACATTCGCTGGACGACGTGTGGCAAGACATCGTCCGCGTAGGCAACGCGACCGGCACATCCGTCCAAGCAGAAACACTAACCGCGGAATTGAGAGCGAAAGTAAAAAGCATAGAATTAGTAGTTGAGGCTGCGTCGAATAGCGATGCAACTATGCGGCGGCCTCTTGTCCTCTGTCTGGAGTGGCTCGATCCCTTTTACGTGGGCGGGCACTGGGTCCCGGAGATGGTCTCCAAGGCGGGCGGGGATGACGTGCTGGGGCGAGCGACCAAGCCTTCGTTTAAAGTGTCATCGGAGCAAATAGCAGCGAGCGAGGCAGACGTGATCCTCGTGATGCTCTGCGGCTACGACGCCGGACGCAATGCGTCCGCATTCAGTCGCACGAAGATCCCAGAAAATTGGAACGCTCTCCCTGTGTTTCGCGATCGACGGATTTACGCGGTGGATGCAAACGGCTACTTTTCACGTCCGGGACCGCGCTTGGCCGGCGGCGTGGAGTTACTCTTCCATCTGCTGCATCCCGAAATCCATTTTTCGCGACAGCCGGAATGGACGTATCTAAAACTTTGACATGCCTCTCGGTTTGAGGCCACCCGGCATGTGACGGTTCGATTGAGCCTCGGCAATTCCGCAGGTGCGCCGACAATCGGTCCGTAGCGTTTACAGCTGCTATGCAGCGATTTCAACATCATTTTTCTTCCAAAGCCGATAGAAAAACAGACCCGAGAGAATGAGCGCAAAGCCGATTGATGACCGCACCGGTCGCTCAATCCAAATATTGATAGTGAGCGCAAGCGCGCCTGCCACGAAAAGCGCTGGCACAACGGGATAACCCCAGGTTCGATACAAACGCGGCAGATCCGGAGCGATCTTCCGCAGCCGAAACATCGCCACCACCGAAAGCGCATAGAAAATCCATGCAGCAAACACAAAAAGCGAAGTCAATTCCTCGAACGTCCCGGTGAGAGCCATTAGACTTGCAAGAATGCCTTGAAAAACCAGCGCCCCGCCCGGCGTGCGAAATTTTGGATGCACCACACCGGTAATTCTAAAAAATAGTCCATCTCTCGCCATGGCATATGGCACCCGAGCGCCGCTCAATATCGATGAATTCAGGGTGCCCAGAGCTGACACTAGCATCGCCAGCGTAATCCAGCCCGCCGCGCCGCGTCCCGCGAAACTAGCCACCACATCCGAAGCCACGTGAACAGAGCCAGCCACACTAGAAAACGGCAGTGCGTAAAAACACACCGCGCTAAACAGAAGATAGAGACCCGCTACCAGAATAGTGCCGCCGACCAGCGCCAACGGAATATTGCGCTGCGGATTCTGTATTTCGGAACCAACGCGGTTCAGATCTTCCCAACCGTCATATGCCCAAAGCGCGGCGGCAAGAGCTGCGAAAAATCCAGTGAGTCCGAGACTGGAATGTGCTGGCCAAAACGGATGAAAATGATCCATGCTCCCGTGGCCAAACCTGAAACCCGCACCCACGATTGTGAGGACCGCTCCGACTTTCAAAACTGTGAGTGTAATTTGCACGCGCCCGCCAAGCCGCACTCCCAGGTAATTAATAAATGTGAACAGCGCGATCATTCCGGCAGCCAAAGGTTGCGACCACGTAAACGCGAACTCGTAAGGCTTACCCGAAATCGGACTGGTAAGATGCAGCGAAAAAATCGGCACCGCGATTACCGGAACTAGAAAACTTAAGAAACGCGCGAAGCCCGCAGCAATCGACGCCGCCGAACTCGATTCGCCAACGGTTGAATGCATCCAGCCAAAAAGAAATCCCCAAACAGGCCCCAGCCCTTTGCGTAAATAAGCATACTGCCCCCCTGCTTCCGGCAGCGCCGCGCCCAACTCGGCGAATGATAACGCCCCGAACAATGACAACAGACCGCCGGCAATCCACGCGGCGTACACAACACTCACCGAACCGCCAACGCTGGCCATCTCGCCAGGCTTCAAGAAAATCCCAGTGCCGACCATCGTTCCGACAACAATGGCGACCGAAGCCCAAGGTCCGAGGGCACGAACCAGATCAAGCTGTTCATTTTTTGTCGGTTGTGCGGATGATGTGGTCATGAACCGTTTGTTGCGCGAAAAACTAGTCGGCTGGTGAAAGATAGGCATCATGCGAACCGCTCGCGATCTCACTCGCCACCGTACCCACGAAGTACGTAACAATCGTGCCGACGAGCACGTACCAAGTCCAGGCAAGTGGCGTCATGAATCGCACGGCAATCACCGTCATCAACCCACCCGCGAATCCCACAAGCGCCCCAGTTTCATTTGCACGTTTGTTCCACGTCCCCAACAAAAACACTCCCAGCATTGCCCCATAGGTGATCGATGCAATGGTCAGCCCAGCGATAAGCACGGGGCCCCATCGAATGAGGCCCAGCGCCCCCAGCACGACGCCCCAAACTAAAGTCATCCACCGCGAATGTCCCAGCGAACGCTCAGAAGTTAATGTCGATGTTGATTCCGGCCGCCCAGCCATGTCCATCATGCTGGATGAAGCTAGTGAATTCAACGAGCCGCTGGCGTTGGACATAGCAATCGCAAATACCGAAGCCAACGCAATTCCCACAAGACCCACGGGCATGCCATGCACAATAAACGCAGGGTAAATCCGATCAGGATCGCCGCTCGGCACAGTCAATGATCCGTTTCGCATGTAGACAAAAAGCATCACGCCAATCACAAGAAACAGCGCAAACTGCGCCAAAATGATCACGCCGCTCACCAGCAAAGCTTTCTTGCTATCCCTCTCATTCCGCGCGGCGAGCAACCGTTGCACCAGGGTTTGATCGGTGCCGTGACTCGCCATAGTCAGAAACGTTCCACCGAGCAGCCCAGACCAGAACGTGTAGCTTTGCGTCAAACTGAACGTAAAATCAAAAACGCGCAGCTTTCCACCAGACGCTGCGGCTACCTGTGTCACTTGCGTCCAACCGCCAGGAATTTTGTGCAGCAATAGAAAAAACGTGGCAATCGAACCCGTCAGACAAAGCGCAAACTGCGCTACATCAGTCCAAATCACCGCGCGCATGCCGCCTTCAAACGTGTAAATCAAAGTGAGCGCCGTAATAATAAAAATCGAAAGGCGATCGCCAGTTCCGAACGCCACGCTAACAACTTTGCCGATCGCCGAAATCCGCACACCTTCCGCCAGCGCACGCGTTCCCATGAATACAACAGCCGCAACAGCGCGCATTCGCGGCCCGAAGCGCTCTCCTAAAAGCTGGTAGGCGGTATAAAATTCACCTTGGAAATACTGTGGTATAAGTACCACGCAGAGAATAAGCCGCGCGACCAAGTAGCCCAGCACGAGTTGTAAGAATCCGAGGTTTCCAGCGTAAGCGATGGCTGGCGTGCCAATAATAGTGAGCGTAGATGTCTCCGTTGCGACAATGGAGCAGGCTAGCGCCCACCAGGGAGCCGCGCGGCCACCCAAAAAGTATTCGCGCAAAGTCTGCTGGCCGCGCCTGAAACGAGCGCCAAACAGCGTAATACCCGCGAGATACAACACCAAAATACCGGAGTCGATTGGGCTGATTTGCATTGGTTGACTTGCACTTAATTCGAGCTCGGGCAAGCGAGTCGCGCGATGCTAACCGCCCGCCGGAAACCCTGTCAAGCATGGTGAGATGGGATGCCTGAAAAAACGCACGCAATTCAGCCAGGATATTACCTAGGCGTCGATGGCGGCGGCACTAAGACAGACTGTATTCTGGTCGATAGCGAAGGAACCATTCTCGCGCATGCTACGGCTGGCCCGTCGAATCCTTTGCGCGCAGGATACGCCAAGGCGTGGTTCGCGCTGAGCGACGCGGCCGACGTCGTGCTTGAACACCAACACCTAAAGGCGGCGGACATTCTCGGAATCTGTGCCGGTATTGGGGGTGCGGGGCGTGAATCGGTAGCCAGGCGAATCTCGACGTTCCTAGAACGCGGCTTCCCATCGGCAACCGTCTCTATTACGACCGATCTAGCCATCACCCTCCAAGCAGCCGTCGGCGATCAAGAAGGAATCATATTGATGGTTGGAACGGGCTCTGGCGCCTTCGGCCGCGATGCCAAGGGCCAGACAGCACGCGCTGGGGGACGCGGACCGTGGTTCAGCGATGAAGGCAGCGGCTTCGATATCGGCCGGCGGGCCATGGCCGCAGTAGTTCGCGCTGAAGAAAAACGCGGGCCGCAAACCGCCCTGTCTCAAAAAATACTGAAGTGGCTGGGATGCAACGATTGGACTCGGGTTCTCGATTGGGTAGTCAAAAATCCCGACGACGTTTTCCCGCGGGTTTTCCCGTTGGTTGCTGAACTGGGTGACAAGGGTGATGCAGTAGCATGCGAAATATTGTCCGGAGCAGCCGAATCATTGTCCGGGCTTGCAGCCAGCGTGCTGCAACAATTGCATATGAAAGATCACGAATTTCCTATTGCCAAGGCTGGCGGAGCCACAGGACGTAGTAAGTTTTTTGACGCGGCCATCGACGAAGGTTTGCGCAAGGTTGCACCCCATGCGCAAATCACCGCGCTTAAAATGAAACCCGCAGAAGCAGCGGCGAAAATGGCGATTCGGCTCGGAAAGCGAAAGGCACATGCCGGATGACAATTCCGAGCGTGTCGCGCACGCTCAATCGGCCCCAGCAAACGAACTGAATGCGTTGATTCACGCGACTGATGATGAAGTCTTGGTAGCACTTCTGCAAAATCCAAACGCAGCAGAGTTACACATCACGCAACTGTTCGAACGGCTAGATCTCTCCGTGAATGTTCTCACGGCAATCGCCGAACAAGCCAAGTGGAACTGCAGCGAAAGTGTTCGAATGGGCCTGGCGCGACATCCCAGGACACCCCGCCGTATGGCCTCGGCAATACTTCGTCAGCTCTACGTATTCGATTTGGTGCGCTTGAGTTTGTTGCCGTCGGCCTCGCCGGAAATTCGCCGCATCGCTGAAGAACTTCTCATAACGCGCGTTCCGCACCTGCCAGTCGGTCAGAAATTAACCCTGGCGCGCCGAGGACCTGCTCGTGTGGTCGGCGCATTGATAACGGAAGGCCATCCGCAAGCGACAAAACTCGCTCTGGACAACGCCTTTCTGACAGCAAGCCAAATATTGAAAGTCCTAGCGAATCCCGGCGTGCCAGAGCGCGTGGTGGCGGCAATCGCGAAACATCCGAAATGGTCCGTACAGTACAATATCCGCGTGGCGCTAATCAGGAATGCGCTCGCACCTGTTCCAGCAGTTTTGGGGTTTATTTCAAATCTCACGGCTCACGATTTGAACGACTTGTCCGCCCAGGTGGACCTCACGCCGCGCGTGCGAAATTATATCGAGAGGGAACTTTTGCGCCGGTCTGACCAAGTACAGAAACTCAATTAGCATTTTAAAGTAGCGGCGAAGGATCATTTGGCAACCCGTAAAGCACCAGTGCGAATAATAATAGTCGTCGGAGCGGTTGTCCTGCTCTGCGTGCTGATCTACTCATCTCGCCAACAAACCCGGAATCAGTACGAGGTCTGCGTCACTTTCAAGGGCGGACTTCATTGCGCCACGGCGTCAGGCGCAACTTCAGCCGAAGCGATTCGTAGTGCGCAGGATATCGATTGCGAGATGCTCTCGAATGGCCGCGACGAAAATATGGTCTGCCTCGACAGTCCACCCGCCAGCGTTCGCCAGGTAAGATAGAAACGAACCGCGAGTCTTCGGCGTCTAATGAACTTATGCGCGGACGGTCTACTAGGTGTGTGCGTCGATATCAGCGTGCTGCGCGAATTGACAGCCATTACCTCACCGCATAGCATCAACTTATCGCGAACTGGAGCCGGAATTTCACGATGACGCGTTGCTTGAACTGTGGCGCCGAACGATTAAACGATACCTGTGATGCCTGCGGCCTCACATCGATTGCCGCTGAATTTTCGCTGCGGCGCAAGCTACTTAATTGCACGGCAGTGTTTTTGGTGGGTGCCCTCGCCTTCGTGGTGGCAGCAGGACGGTATCCTGCACTCGAGCTTGACCCCATCATGATCTTTATCGGCGTTGTATTTTTTTTCACCTTGGGTTTGGGAATGATCGTCGAGCGCAGGGCGCTTCGTCACATGGAGGTGGAGGCGCTAAAACGCATTTATTACGGTCTGATCCCGTTGCCGTGGCTTCTAGGCATCCTGCTTTTTGGCAACGGAGCGCTGGACCGCTCCCCAGTGCACATCGAGAAAGCTCGCGTGATCGGAAAATTTTCAATGGCCGGGCCGGTGCCCAGCAGGCGTCTGATCGTCGCGTCATGGAGGGAAGGCCGCCGCTTCGAACGTGTGCCAGTTGATCGTGGCGATTTTGACCGTTTTACAAACGGAGATATTGTCGACGTACAGGTGCAGGATGGTTTGGTAAGTATACCCTGGGTCTCAGGCGTTTCGCGCGATTAGGATCACGCAGTTCAATTTATATCCTCGCCGGGTTCTCACGCTTTAAGAACCCCCCAGCGCCAACCTTGCCCACAAATTTGCCGTTCTCGACAATCGTTCGTCCTCGCGACATCACAGTCCGGGTCACGCCCTTCACGCGGACCCCTTCGAACATCGAATAATCCACGCGCATATGATGTGTCTTAACGCTGATGGTTTGTTCTTCATTGGGATCGAAAACAATCAAATCCGCATCGGACCCCACGGCGACAGTCCCCTTACGAGGATACAATCCAAAGAGCTTCGCCGGTGCGGTGGCTACGAGTTGCACGAACCGATTCGCAGAGAACTTGCCGCCATGCACCCCACCGCTATAAACAAGGCTAAGACGATGTTCGATTCCAGGTCCGCCATTCGGAATCTTAGTGAAGTCATCCGCACCGAGTTCCTTCTGCTCCTTCATGCAGAAAGGGCAGTGATCGGTAGAAACGACTTGCAGATCATCCTTCGCCAAGCCTTGCCATAATTTTTCCTGATGCCATTTTTCGCGCAGCGGCGGCGTAAAAACATACTTCGCACCCTCAAATCCGGGCGCGTTCATGTTATCCAGCGAAAGATATAAATACTGCGGACACGTCTCCGCATACGCGCGTAATCCGCGATCCCGCGCTTCGCGCACCTTCTCGAGAGCCTCATTGCAAGAAAGATGCACGATGTACACGGGCGTCCCAGCTATTTCCGCCAACGCAATGGCGCGCGAAGTCGCTTCAGCCTCAAACGTCACAGGCCGCGTCAAAGCGTGATACTTAGGAGCTCGTTTCCCTTCGGCCAATGCGCGCTGAACGATTACATCGATCGCCCCGCCGTTTTCCGCGTGCATGCAAATCATCCCACCGCTATCAGCAGCGGCTCCCATCGCCTTGAAGATAGAAGCATCGTCCAGCATAAAAACGCCAGGATACGCCATGAACAATTTAAACGTGGGTATGCCCTCCCGCACGAACGCCTTCATTTCATCGAGCTGCGCCCCGGCGATATCCGTGATGATGCAGTGAAAGGAGTAATCGATCGCAGCTTTGCCGTCTGCCTTCTTCATCCAGGTTTCAAGAGCATGGCGCAGCGTCTGCCCTTTGTATTGAATCGCGAAATCAATAAGTGTCGTCGTTCCTCCATGAGCCGCCGCGATCGTACCCGACTCAAAATCGTCAGCGCTCTTGGTCCCGCCGAAGGGCATGTCCAAATGCGTGTGCACATCAATTCCGCCCGGCATCACCAGCATTCCGCGCGCGTCGATAATGTTTGCGGCACTTTCGGCGGGTAAGCCCGCGCCGATTACGGCAATCTTTCCGCCCGAAATGCCCACATCGCTTGCGAAGGTATCAGTCGCGGTAACGACTGTGCCGTTACGAATTACGGTGTCAAACTGCATGCCAGGAATTCCTCCCAGAATTTTCACGGAGCGTTGTAGCTTACACCTCTTCCGCGCCATCTCGGCTTACGATTCGAGGCCGACGCAAGCTTTTACCTCGTTTTTCGTCACAGCGACCAAAACCCCTGGTTCTGAACACAAGGTCGAGTGCTAGAATGGCCTCGTTTTTAAACTTCAGGCACGGCTAAGAAGGATTCATGACACTGCGCGAATCTGCTCCCAAGATGTCTGTCGAGCAGTACGAGAAAAACTTCGAGGAAATATCGCCGCGGATGACGCCGCGCCGAGCCGCTGTAGAAGCCACGCGCTGCCTCTTCTGTTTCGACGCTCCGTGTATCGGGGCCTGCCCAACGCACATCGATGTCCCTTCTTTCATCAAAAAGATCACGACCGATAACCTGCGAGGATCAGCGCGCGTAATCCTCGAGGCCAACATCTTGGGTCATAGCTGCGGGCGCGTATGCCCCACCGAAGTGCTCTGCGAAGGCGCCTGCGTAATGCACGAAAAACAAGAAAAACCGATCGAAATTGGGAGACTGCAGCGTTACGCCGTGGACTACGTTCTGGATAAAGATATTCAACTTTTTTATGCGGGGGCGCCAAACGGCAAGGAAGTCGCCTGCATCGGCTCGGGACCCGCGTCGCTCGCTTGCGCTGCTGAACTCGCCAAAATGGGCTACGACGCGACGATTTTTGACCGCAACGAACTGGCCGGAGGACTCGATGCTCTCGGCATTGCCGCCTATAAGCTACGCGCCAAAGATGTTTTGCGCGAAGTCGCACTCGTGCGCAATCTCGGCGTTAAGTTCCGTCAGAATACGACAGTAGGAACCGATATCACTTTCGCTCAACTGGAAAAAGACTTCGACGCGATATTCCTCGGCGTCGGTCTAGGCGAGACTTGGGATTTAAATCTGCCAGGAGAAGCTCTGGTTGGTGTCATAGGCGCAATGGAATTTATCGAAGCCACAAAAGTTCGCTCGTTCCAGGATGTAACCATCGGCCGCCGCGTGGCCTGTATCGGCGCGGGGAATACCGCCATTGACGTAGTCACGGCCGCGAAACGCCTCGGCGCCGACCCGGTCCACCTTATCTACCGTCGCGGAGAAAAGGACATGCCGGCATTTGCGTACGAATATGATTTCGCCAAGCTCGACGGCGTACGTTTCCACTGGCATTCGCAGCCAGTCAGAATTTTAGGAGACGGGGGAAAAGTCTCCGGAATCGAGTGCGTTCGCACGCGCGCCGAGTCACCTTCCGGCGGCGCACGGACAAAAGCTGTAAACGTTCCCGGAACAGCATTTATTCTCGAAGTGGATATGGTTATTCGCGCCATCGGCCAAAAGCCAGTCACCGAGTTCCTGCGTGCGGTACCGCATATTGCACTGCGAGGAAACGGAACAGTGTCCGTGAATAGTTCCCATCAAACCGGCAACGCCAAGTATTTCGCAGGCGGCGATTGCGTAAACGGTGGTAAAGAAGTGGTGGACGCTGTAGCAGAGGGAATGGCAGCCGCACGCGGCATCGATGCGTGGTTAGGCGTACCACGGGTGAGGAACCAGGAAAGAACCAGATAATTAAGCGAACCGGTAAACGAATTGGCAGAGTATTGCCAAGCAACATCGAGGAGCCGATGGCAGACTTAGGCGTCAATTTCTGTGGTTTGCGCTCGCCAAATCCATTTTGGCTAGCGTCCGGCCCGCCCACGAACACCGGCGGTCAGGTGATGCGCGCCTTCGACGCAGGCTGGGGCGGCGCGGTTTGGAAGACGATCGGCGATCCCATTCAAAACACTTCCTCGCGGTACGCAGCGATTGATATAAACGGCGTGAAGATGATGGGTCTCAACAATATTGAACTTATCAGCGACCGTCCGATTGAAGTAAACCTGCGCGAAATTGCCGAAGTAAAAAAGCGCTATCCTCAAAACTTAGTCGTCGCCTCGCTGATGGTGGAATCGAAACGCGAAACTTGGCATGACATCGTACGCCGCGCCGAAGACGCCGGCTCAGACGCCCTCGAACTGAATTTCGGCTGCCCGCACGGCATGAGCGAGCGCGGAATGGGCGCGGCAGTCGGCCAAGTTCCTGAATACACAGAAATGATAACGTGTTGGGCGAAAGAAGTGGCAAACACCCCGGTAATCTCGAAGTTGACGCCGAATGTTACCGACATCACTCACGTCGCTCTGGCTGCTGAGCGAGGCGGTGCCGACGCCGTCAGCTTAATCAACACAATCAATTCACTGATGGGCGTCGATCTAGAAACATTCGCGCCGCGTCCTTATGTGGCCGGGAAGTCCTCGCATGGCGGATATTGTGGGCCAGCGGTCAAGCCCATCGCGCTGCACTTGGTTTCCAGTGTCGCAAAGAAGGTAAAGATCCCAATCGTGGGGATCGGCGGAATCGGCAATTGGATCGATGCTGCAGAACACATCGCTCTCGGCGCTAGTTGCGTGCAGGTTTGCACCGCCGCCATGCACTATGGTTTTCGCATCGTCGAGGACTTGGCCGACGGCCTGAACACTTATATGGACGATCACAGCTACAGCGCCATCGATAACTTTCGCGGCCACGCAATCCCGAACGTCATGGACTGGGGCGACCTGGATCTGAACTACAAAATTATCGCAAAAATCCACACCGACCTATGCATCGGTTGCCAGCTCTGTTATGTAGCCTGCGAAGACGGCGCGCACCAAGCTATCGAACGCGCGCATATGCAAAACGGCGGAAAGCGCAACCCGAATGGGACGGAAGTTCACGTTCCAAAGATCATTGAAGAAGAATGCGTAGGCTGTAATCTCTGCGCGCTGGTATGCCCAGTCCACGGATGTATCACAATGGAGGAAATTGAAACCGGCCAACCGCCAATGTCATGGAAACAAAAAACCATTCGCGCAATGTAACGCGATGCGTATCATTTAACAATTAAACGGACATTAGATCGTCATCCTAAGTGCAGCGAAGAATCTCTCTCTTTGCTCGCAGTAAGTCACCCATGAGCGCCGACGGTAAACCTGCTGTTGCGAGAACTCAAGGTGTTTCTTCCTCCTAGTAAAACGCGCGCATATCAGGCAGGTGAGGAAGCTCAACATTCAGCACCCGCCCATAATCTCCCAAAGTCAGCTTAATTATCTCCACACGCCCCGCGTCCCGAAGACTCCAGTTATTGGTCGGTAGCACGCGCGATGGCAAAAACAAATTGCCGCTTTCAAAATCCGCACCCCTGGCTTGCAGATCGGCAGGAGATACGTTGTAGGCAAGCTTCGCCTTAATATCCAGCGCGACGTAACGGTGCCCGAGCAACACCAACACTAGGTTGGCTTCCTTTTTTTTGTCCGTTTGAAATATATTCCAGGCAAGTGGAGTTTTGTCGTCCAATTTACACTGTGCCTGCGGCACCGACTTCCACAGGTATCGGCCATTGTCTGCGCCGTTCAAACTCGGCATGCCCAACACAAAAGTCGACAATGCGAATAAGCCAACGGCCACAACGCGAAATTTCCACCGATCGCAAAACAACAAATGCAAAACTGTGCGAGATGGACGAGACTTGTCGTCAGAACAATTCATTCGGAGTTCACGCGTACTAGATCTGAAGAAATGATCACGATTTGCTGAAATGTTGGCTTTGTACCTCGCACGCGATAAGCGAGCTCCAAATGGCGTTGGCAATAACTAATAGAGACTCGATTCGCGTTTGCGGCCCGTATAGTCGATGTAAACGATCTTGAGGTCAGTATAAAAATCGATAGCGGTGTGTCCAACTTCGCGGGGGCCTACGCTTGAATCTTTCGCGCCGCCAAACGGCACATGCGCCTCGCCGCCAACCGTAGGCGAATTTACGTGCGTCATCCCCGTCTCAATCTTGTCCACAAATTCAAAAATCCTGTTTGAATCCGTAGAGTAAATAGAACTGGACAGCCCGTAACGTACGGAATTCGCCGACTCCAGCGCTTCATCAAAATGTTTCACCCGAATAATGCTCAGCACGGGCCCGAAGATTTCTTCCTGCGCAAGGCTGCTGTGCGAAGCGACGTTATCGAACACCGTTGGAGCAACAAACCATCCTTTATCGAACTGAGGTCCGCTCAGCCGCTCGCCACCGCACATCAATAGTCCTTCACTCTTGCCGATCTCAATATACCTGAGCACAGTCTTGAGCTGGCTTTCATCCACGGATGGGCCCATATCCGTGCCCTCGTCAAGCCCATTGCCCACCACATATTTCTTGGCCCGTTCCACCAGCATCGCCACAAATTCATCAGCAACGCTTTCTTCAATCACGACGCGGCTGGTGGCAGTGCAACGCTGCCCCGTCGATGCAAATGCACCCGCCAGCGTCGATTCCATTGCAAGCTGCAAATCGGCATCGGCAAGCACAACGATCGGATTTTTACCCCCCATCTCGCATTGAATTTTCTTCAAATGCGCCGCACCCGAAGCATAGAGAGAACAGCCAACTTCATTCGATCCAGTAAAGGATAGCCCGCGAACGTAGGGGTTCTGCACCAGTTCATCACCCGTTTCGCGACCCGAACCCATCACCAAATTCAACACGCCAGCCGGTAATCCCGCCTGTTCAAAAATCTCGACGATCTTCATCGCGGTCAACGGCGTCAGCGTCGCAGGTTTAAAAACCACGGTATTGCCGCAAACGAGGGCCGGAGCAATTTTCCACACGGGAATCGCCACTGGGAAATTCCAAGGAGTAATCGCGCCGACCACTCCGAGCGGCTGCCGAATCGTGTATGAAAAATTTTTTGGCAGCTCGCTGGTAAGCGTTTCGCCGTTCAGCCGCCGCGCTTCGCCAGCCATAAATTCGATAATATTGATCGCCCGCTGTACTTCACCGCGCGAATCTTTCAGCGCTTTGCCTTCTTCACGCGTTAACAGCCGCGCCACCTCTTCCTTCTGCTCCTGCATGATTTGCGTAGCTTTAAAGAGAATCTTGCCCCGATTTGGCGCTGGCATCTCACGCCAAGCAGGGAAGGCGGCCTTTGCCGCGACGATGGCTTGTTTCGTTTCCTCGCGCGTAGATAGCGCCACGCGCGCCACAACTTCGTCAGTATTCGCCGGGTTTCGCCGTTCCACAATCTTCGAGGATTTGGACTCCACCCACTCGCCGCCAATATAATTTCTGCAAACCTGATCAGTCGTCGCCCCCGTTACCATCACACTCTCCGCGTTCCACAGTACAACCGCTTCATTTGTCCTTGCTTACTAATGATGACAAAAATTCGACACTTCACATTTTCACTTCGCTGAAAGACTTGTCCAGCAGCCGGATTGCTTCATCCACGTCTGCCTTGGAAATATTCATGGGCGGAGCCATGCGGATTACGTTTGCGTACATCCCACCCTTGCCCACCAGCAAGCCGTTCGCACGCGCACGTTCCAGCACTTGGTTGGTCTCCTGTGCCGCAGGCTCCTTGGTCTGACGATCTTTCACCAGCTCAAGAGCTTGCATCATACCCATGCCGCGAACTTCGCCGATAAGCGGATGCTTTTGCTGCAGTTCTTCCAGCTTTGCCCGAAAGTAGCCGCCGACCACAAACGTATTCTCGCGCAAGTTTTCTTCCTCGATCACTTCAATCACAGCGCGCGCAGCGACTGAAGTGACCGGGTTTCCACCAAAGGTTGCAATGGTTAATCCCTGAAATTTGTCGGCCAATTCAGCCGTAGTAATCGTCAACCCAACCGGAACGCCATTAGCCATGCTCTTAGCCGACGTAATAATGTCCGGAGTGACTTCCCATTGTTCGATGCCCCACCATTTCTTGCCGGTTCGCCCCCACCCGGTTTGCACTTCGTCAGAAATAAACTGCCCTCCGTAATTTTTCACAATGCGATAAACAATCTTGAAATATTCCGGCGGTGGAGTGATAAAACCGCCGACGCCTTGAATCGGCTCGGCGATAAAAGCGGCGATTTGTCCGCTGGTGGTCGTCTGAATCGTACTTTCAACGTCACTCGCGCAGGCAACATTGCAGGACGGGTACGTGAGATGCAGCGGGCATCGGTAGCAGTAAGGATTCACAGCGTGCGAAATACCCACGCTGATCACGCCGCTTTTGCGCCAAGCAGATTGCGCCGTCACGGATTTCGCCAGGGCCGATCCGCCCGAGTACGCGTGTCGCAATGCCACAATGTCGTAGCTGGGGCTGACCATCCGCGACAGCAAGATAGCGGCCTCATTGGCCTCAGTGCCTGAACTGGTGAAAAAGCTCTTCTGCAATTTCCCCGGCGTAATTTCTGCCAGTTTTTCCGCCAGCGCCACAATTGCTTCGTTCGGGAAAAGAGTCGAGGTGTGTTGCAGCTTATCCACCTGCGCCTTAATTTTCGAACTCACTTTTGGATTGCAGTGCCCGACGCCAATCGTCACGATCCCGCCAAAAAAATCAAGGTACTTATTACCCTCGACATCCCAGAGATATTGCATGGATGCATGATCGGCGACCAACGGGTGCTGGTAATAATTGGCAACAGCCGGCCAGATGAATTCCTTGTGCTTGCGCACTACTTCGTCGCTGCGTGTCGGAACTACTTTCGGTGTCGTCGTCATTTTTGCTAGCCTTTTCTGGTTGCAAGCCGCCTATAGGAGTTTCATCGTGGTATTAATCGGCCGCAGCAGCAGAGTGCGTGCGTGTGATTTCGCCATACGATTCCGGACGCCGGTCGCGGAAAAATTGCCATGTCTGGCGAACTTTATCCATCTCGTCCAGGTCGAGATCAGCGACCAGCACTTCGTCCTTATCCCGGCTGGCCTGCGCGATAATGTTGCCTCGCGGATTACAAAAGTAACTCTTCCCGTAAAATTCTCCGATATTCCACGGCGCTTCTTTTCCAACGCGATTAATAGCGCCAACAAAGTAACCATTCGCCACAGCATGCGCAGGCTGCTCCAGCTCCCAAAGGTACTCGCTCAATCCGGCCACAGTGGCCGATGGATTAAACACAATCTCAGCCCCATTCAATCCAAGCACACGCGCACCCTCAGGAAAATGCCGGTCGTAGCAAATATAAACACCGATACGCGCAAACTTCGTCTGAAACGTCGGATAGCCAGTATTCCCCGGCGTGAAATAAAACTTTTCCCAAAACCCGGGCGCAACCTGCGGAATGTGATGCTTGCGATATTTCCCCAGGTACTTTCCATCCGCGTCAATGACGGCCGCGGTGTTGTAATAAAGCCCAGTCATCTCGCGCTCGTAGACCGGAACGACCATTGCCATTTCGTATTTCTTGGCCAGTTTGCGCATGCGCTCGACCGTGGGTCCGTCGGGAACACCCTCAGTCATCTCATACCAACGCGCCTGCTGTTCAGCGCAGAAATACGGCCCATTAAAAAGTTCCTGCAAGCACAGAATCTGAGTGTTTTTCTTAGTGGCATCGAGAATGAGTTTCTCGTGCTTCTCCAGCATCTTCCTGGAAATATCGCGGATGGAATATTTTTCCGGCGACCATTCGCAATGCACCTGAATTAATCCACAACGCACCAGACGAGCCACTAAAGGCCTCCTGAATTTCTGGAATTCGCGCCGAACTTCCGAACTACGGCCTCTCGCGCCACCAATTTTCGATACGAGGCTAGCACAAACTGCGAAATTTTTCCGGTTTGCGAACACACGACCAGCATCATTTTGGCCGCTGAAGTTTCGCGACCAGTTCTGACGAAGCCTCGGCAACCCCCAAAACGAATCATTTTCAGAAATCCCGCTGGATTGGGGCTTACTCCCCGTATAATTTCGCCGACGATACCCATGGATCGCATACTGAAACTTCTTTTTCGTGGCTTGGGACGCATCTTCCCCGACTGCGTCACACTCAGCCAGGCGATCGCATTTAATATGTTTCTGGCATTTTTCCCGATACTACTTTTAGCCTTGGGAGTGCTCAGCAGTAAAGCCTCTTTCCGTGACGCGTTGACAGAGTTGCCCGAGCGCCTGAAGCTGATTGTTCCACCCGGCAGCGAAGACATTGTTACCCAATATTTTGCACGTCGCGGTGCGCATCCCTGGAAATGGTTTCTCCTGGGGTTGGGCGGCACGCTTCTCGCAGGTACCCAGGTAATGTCGGGCTTCATTGAAGGTTTCCGGGTGATCGAAGGCGACCCCATTAGGCACAAATATTGGTCCATATATCTGCGCGCACTCTTGCTCTTGGTAATGACGCTCGTTCCGGCCCTAGCCGTGGTGCTCCTGACTGTTTTTGGAAGGCAGGAACGCGAATGGTTGACGCAAGAGCTAGGGCATCAACCGTTCTTGATTCACGCTGTGGGAGTTCTAATTCAAGCAGCGATCATATTCCTCCTCTCAATGGTAGTGCTGGTATTTGTATACAGGGTTGGCCGCCCAGGACACAAGGGTCTAAGGTCTTTGCTGCCCGGCGCCGGTGTAGCGACGGCGTTGTGGTGGCTAGTGGATATCTTCCTTGGCGTCTACATCCGTCGTATGCCTTACGATGTGGTCTACGGTGGGCTGGCAGCCGCAATTGGTCTGTTGATCTGGATGTATCTCACCGCAGTCGTTGTATTGCTAGGAGCCGCATACAACGCCGAAAGAAGCGAGTCGCGAGGCTTCGAAAGGGTCGCCGCGCGGCTAACGGGGCAGTAAGACGCGTTTCTCGGCACCGACTTCAGCACGGAACTCGCTCTCGTTCCGGGCACTCTTCTTTGATAACGAATAAGCCCTCAGAGCAACTTTTGCGCTCCCTTGGGGTTAAACTTGACGGGAGCAGAATGTTCCGTTCTGATGCCTACTCCGCAAGCCCGAGGTCAGCGAAAGTGAAGCGAGACCGAGTTACCAGACGCAGCCAGCGATTGGACATCCCGGGTGCTTCTCTTCTCGCAGTAGTGGTCGCAGCGACGCTGGCTGTATCCGTGCCGCATGCACAGGCGGACGCGAAAAACGCGGGCGACGGCTACTCCAATTCCAGCCAGGATCGCATCGTCCTCGATAAACACTTCGTCGGCAAACTTCCAATTACTCAACTCACCGAAGACGAAGCCATGATGCACGCCATGAACCGCTTGGCTTACGGACCGCGTCCCGGCGATGTGGAGCGCATTCGTCAAATGGGCTTGGATAAATGGGTCGAGCAGCAACTGCATCCCGAATCAATTGACGACCGGGCCCTGGACCAACGCTTGCAGCGCTATCCTACGCTACGCATGTCGTCGAAAGAATTGCTCGAAAAATATCCGCGTCCCGAACAGGTCGCAAAGCAACAGGGAATCACAAAAGAACAGGCGCAAGATCAGCTGAAAGCAAAACAGCAAGCCGCAGAATCGCAAGTGATCGTAACCGGCAATGAAAATCTGGACAAAGCGCAGCAGCAGTTGGCAAAGGTGCAAGGTCCGAACCGCATCATTGCCGAGATTTCCATGGCCAAAGTTGATCGCGCCGTTTACAGCGACCGGCAGCTCGAAGCAGTGATGGAGGATTTCTGGTTCAATCATTTCAATGTTTTCGCGAACAAAGGTGACGACAAGTGGCTGCTCACTTCCTACGAGCGCGACGCCATTCGCCCGCACACCATGGGGAAGTTTCCGGACTTGCTGATCGCGACCGCCAAAAGTCCGGCAATGCTGTTTTTCCTCGATAATTTTCTAAGCGCGGATCCCGCCGCGGTCGCTCGTATACAAGCCGAGAAAGATATGCGTCGCGCGCGCTACCGAGGTGGATTCGCGGGTGGATCAATGCCTGCTCCCGGAACGTTTCCTGGACCGGCAACGAGCTCTGCTCCCGGGGCGACAGCACTCGCAGCAAAAAAACCAGATCGCGGCCTGAACGAAAACTATGGCCGCGAAGTTATGGAACTGCACACGGTCGGCGTCGATGGTGGCTACACCCAGAAAGACGTAATCCAAATGGCAGAGTGTCTCACTGGCTGGACCATTCACGAGCCGCGCAAGGATCCTGAGTTCTTCTTCGACGAAAAGATTCACGCCGAAGGCAAGAAAGTCGTTATGGGGCACACCTTCAATTACGGCGGCCAGAAGGATGGCGAAGAAGCGCTGAAGATGCTGGCCTACCAACCCGCGACGGCAAAATTCATCTCCACTGAATTGGCGAGGCACTTCGTCTCGGACAACCCTCCTCCGGCGCTGATAACGCGCATGGCGAAAAGTTTTGAGTCAAGCAGGGGTGACATCCGCGTCGCCCTCAGAACGATGATCTATTCGCCCGAATTCTGGTCGAAGGACGCCTACCGCGCGAAAGTGAAAACCCCGTTCGAATTGGTAGCCAGCACTGCTCGGGCGTTGAACGCAGAAGTTACCATCACGCAACCCCTCGCGCAGTGGGTGGGACGCATGGGCGAGCCGCTCTATCTATGCCAGCCACCGACAGGGTATTCCGACAAATCTGAAACTTGGGTGAATACTGGCGCTCTGCTGAATCGCCTGAATTTCGCGCTGGCATTCGCTGGAGACAAGATGAACGGCTCCGAGGTGGATCTCAAGCCGCTGCTTGGCGACGAGGCCGTTCACGATCCAAACGCGGCGCTCAATCGCGCGTTACAAGAATTTTTGGACGGGCAGGAAGCACATTCCACGGAAGATACGCTGCGCGCGCGATTGCAAGACCCGCAAATTTTGCACGCCAGTCTGGACGACCCGGTAAAAGAAGTGAATGAGGGACTGGTTGTGGGACTGGTTCTCGGCACGCCAGAATTTCAGCGGCGTTAAGACGACACGTAACAACTTAAGTCGAAGAGCGACACGGGAGACTTGCCATGACAATTTCGCGGCGCTATTTCTTGAAGAACGGAGGAATCGCCATGCTGGGCATGGCGGCGTTGCCGTCATTCCTGCAGCGCGCAGTCGCGGGCACTGCCATGCCGAACCAGAAAAAGATGGTAGTGCTGTTTCAGCGCGGCGCGATGGACGGGCTGAACGTCGTCGTTCCTTTCGGCGAGCCGAACTACTACCACATGCGTCCAACGATTTCGATTCCAGCCCCGCGGCGCGGTGGCGCTGATGCGGCTCTAGATCTCGACGGGTTTTTCGGGCTGCATCCTAGCCTCGAGCCGATACTTCCGCTTTTCCGCAATGGCCAACTGGCAGTCGTTCAAGCAGTGGGGTCGCCGGATCCCACGCGGTCGCACTTTGACGCCCAGGATTTCATGGAATCAGGAACGCCAGGCATGAAATCAACCGACGACGGCTGGCTCAATCGCGCTCTTCAAACCATGCACGAAGAAAAACCGTCGCCATTTCGCGCGGTCGCCTTCGGGCCGTATCTGCCGCGCACGCTGCAAGGCGCTGCCTCCGCAGTCGCTATCCCTGACTTGAAGCAATTCAAAATGAACGGGCCGCAGCAGACGACGCAAGGCGGCTTCGAAGCTATGTACGCACAGACAGTAGATCGCGCAATGCACGGTGTTGGCGCGGAAACATTCGAAGCCATCGACCAACTGAAGAAAATCGATCCCGATAAATATCAGCCGCAGAACGGCGCACAATATCCAAAGAGCCGCTTCGGCCAAAGTCTGCAGGAAATTGCGGAACTGTTCAAAGCTGACGTCGGCCTGGAAGTAGCGTTTCTCGACAGCGGCGGCTGGGATCACCACGTTAACGAAGGCGGGGTGCAAGGCCAGCTTTCGAACCTGCTGCGCGATCTGGGCCAGGGCGTCGCAGCATTCAATCAGGACATGGGCGACCGCATGAGCGATGTAGTGTTCGTTAGCATGTCAGAATTTGGACGCACAGCGCACGAAAATGGCAACCGCGGCACGGATCACGGCCACGCAAATTGCATGTTCGTAATGGGTGGCGAAATCAAGGGTGGAAAAGTTTATACGCGCTGGCCGGGGCTAGCTGATGGGCAACTCAATCAAGGTCGCGACTTGGCGGTGACGACAGACTATCGCAGCGTCCTCGGAGAAATCATCGCCAAACATCTAGGCGATCGCGACCTGAAATCCGTCTTCCCAGGCTTCCCAAACGACACACGCCAATTCCTAGGCCTAGTTAAAGCGTAAACCAAAGCGCAACCACGGCGGACTGCGGCGGCTCGCCGCCGCTTGTTCCCGCGGCGCTAACGCTCAAACTATACTAGGCGGTCTAGCCGACGCCAGACCGAAAGGCGAGAAGCTACAGCCCAGCCTTGATCCGCATGCCGTAGAACGAGCGGTACACAAAAAAGAACGACACCAGGAAGAAGGCTGCTGCGAGAATGTGCGTCAGTCCGCCTCCGGTTTCCAATGTCAGCTTTACAGCTAGCTCCACAGCGAGCAACCCAAACAGCGTGGTGAACTTAATCACGGGGTTCAGCGCAACCGATGACGTATCCTTAAACGGGTCGCCAACCGTATCGCCTACCACGGTCGCATCGTGCAGCGGCGTGCCTTTCTGCTTCAATTCCGTTTCCACGATTTTCTTAGCGTTATCCCACGCCCCGCCAGCATTGGCCATAAAAATCGCCTGATACAGCCCGAATATCGCGATCGAAATCAAATAGCCGATGAAGAAGAAAGGTTCAACAAACGCGAACGATAGCGTGGCGAAAAACACTGCGATGAAAATATTGAGCATGCCTTTCTGCGCGTACTTGGTGCATATGGCGACGACTTTCTTGCTATCCTCCACCGAGGCCTTCTCCACGCCTTCGAGTTTGATATTCGCCTTGATGAATTCAACAGCGCGATAAGCCCCGGTCGTAACCGCCTGCGTAGAAGCGCCGGTGAACCAATAAATCATTGCGCCGCCGGTAACCAAACCAAGAAAAAACGGAGCGTGCAACAACGAAAGCTTATCGACATCCTGTGTAATCCCGTGTGTAAGTGCCATGATAATAGAAAAAATCATCGTGGTGGCGCCGACCACAGCGGTGCCAATCAACACAGGCTTGGCGGTAGCCTTAAACGTATTTCCGGCCCCGTCGTTTTCTTCCAGCAATTCCTTGGCACGGTCAAAATTGACATCAATGTTGTAGTCAGCCTTCAACTCCATCTTGATGTTGGGCACATGTTCGATTAGCGACAACTCATAGACGGACTGCGCGTTGTCGGTCACCGGGCCATACGAATCCACTGCAATAGTCACGGGGCCCATGCCCAGAAATCCAAATGCCACCAGACCGAAAGCGAAAACAGGGGCGGCAATCATCAAATTGCTAAGTCCCTGCAAGCTGACCAAATAGCTGATCGACATCAGCAGAACCATCGCCAAACCGATGTAATACGCCGAAAAATTTCCGGCAACGAACCCGGACAATATTCCGAGCGACGCACCGCCTTCTTCCGCTGAAGACACTACCTCTCTGACGTGCCGCGATTCCGTGGAAGTAAACACTTTCACCAACTCCGGAATAATTGCTCCGGCCAAAGTTCCGCAAGAAATAATCGTCGCAAGCTTCCACCATTGCGAAGTGTCACCGTCAAGCACCGGAACAATCACCGATGAGATTGCGTAGGTCATCAGAATGGAAACGATCGACGTAATCCACACCAACGATGTGAGCGGGGATTCGAAATTCATCTCGACGGCCTTGGCAAACCGAGCCTTGGCAATCGCGTCATTCAAAAAGTAAGCGGCGGCACTGGCAACCAGCATGGCAATACGCATGACGAAAATCCAAACGAGCAGTTGCACTTGCACGTAAGGATTTTTCACGCCCAGTAAAATGAAGGTAATCAGCGCGACGCCGGTAACGCCATAAGTCTCAAAACCGTCGGCGCTGGGCCCCACGGAATCGCCGGCATTATCGCCGGTGCAATCCGCGATGACCCCTGGATTACGCGCATCGTCTTCCTTGATCTTGAAAACGATCTTCATCAAGTCGGATCCAATGTCCGCAATCTTGGTGAAAATCCCGCCGGCAATTCGCAACGCCGCGGCGCCCAAAGACTCGCCGATAGCAAACCCGATGAAACAAGGACCGGCATAATCGCCGGGAATAAAGAGCAGAATAAAAAGCATCATCAGCAATTCAACGCTGATCAACATCATGCCGATGCTCATGCCGGCTTCGAGTGGAATGTGATAAATCGGAAAAGGTTTACCGCGCAGCCCAGCAAACGCAGTGCGCGAATTCGCGAAGGTATTCACTCGAATACCAAACCATGCCACGCCAAAACTGCCCATGATTCCGACCATACTGAATGCCAAAATAATAATTACGCGCGCGGCCTCATAGTGCAGAAGTAACCCGAAATAAAGAACGATAATAACCGCAATGAAAGCTTCGAGAAGGAGCAAGAACTTGCCCTGGGTGATCAGATACGTTTTGCAGGTTTCGTAAATTAATTCCGAAATCTCGCGCATCGACCGATGCACCGGCAGATTTTTCAGCTTGGTATAAATCATCAGTCCAAATGCCAGCCCAAATATGCAGAAAATAATTCCGAATAGTAAAAGTTTATGGCCATCAATCCCTAGAAAACTCACGGACGAAAGATCTGGCAACTTCAGATTCGCTTCGCCACTAGCCGAGTCTGGTAGAGGCTGCGCGTCAACCGCCTTGGCCCACAGCAGCGTCGAAAACGCCGTAGCTGCGCCAGCTCCACAGCAGCGACTCCCAATAACCCACAAATTCTTAATCGAACGCCGCATCAGTTGACCTCCGCGACGCTAACTACCTGCGCGGCGCGCACGTCTACACACATCAAGCCCCAAACTGGTACCGTCATTCTGCCTCCGGATGAAGACTCCTTGAAGGGGAGCCCGCTAATTGCGGGAAGTAAGCACACTGAACCAAGTTTTTTATCAGGAAAGAGCTTCAAGGTCAAGAAAGGCATCCACACTTGCCTCATATTTGCGCCAGTCGGGAAGGGAAACAAGGTCTTCCGAGCGCATGATAGAATTCAGCCGTACCGACGCACTCACAGAAATATCGCCCCTCAATGAAAATACTCACAACCGACGAAATGCGGAAGGTCGACCAGCTCTCGACGGAGCGATATCGGATACCAAGCCTGACGCTGATGGAAAATGCCGGAGCAAGCGTGGCGCACTTCATCGCGGAACACTGGTCGAACTTCGCGAATCGCCGAACGGTTGTCCTCTGTGGCAAGGGCAATAATGGCGGCGACGGATTTGTTGCGGCGCGGCACCTTCATGGCTTGGGCGCTAGGCCCGAGGTTTATTTACTCGCAAAACCCAACGAACTGCGCGGCGACGCCGCCACAAATTGTACGCGTTGGCAGAATTCATGCGCGAAGTTGCACGTGGCAAGCGATTCGAAGCAATGGGCGACTGCAAAAGACGTTCTTAGCGGCGCGGACATCATAATCGACGCACTGCTCGGCACCGGCACACGCGGAGCAGTCGAAGGCTTGCTCGGCGAAGTGATTCAGGATGTGAATCGGCGGCGCGGCAACGTACGATCGGCGGTTGTTGCCGTGGATATTCCTTCTGGACTTATTGCCGATACAGGCGAAGCCAAAGGCCAGGCCATCAATGCGGCGTACACCGTCACGTTCACAGCTCCGAAGATCGGCATGATTTCCGGCACTGCCTCCGACCGCCTCGGGCAACTCGTCGTTCGTGATATTGGCTCGCCCTCGGAACTAGTGGACGAAGTTGGAAAGTCCAACGTCCGCTGGGTCGACCAGCGGGAAATCAAGCACTTCGCGATTCCACGACGGTCTGACGGCAATAAAGGTAGCTACGGCCACGCCCTTATAGTCGCGGGATCAGTTGGGAAAAGTGGCGCAGCAGTTCTCTCGTCGTGGGCCGCCCTGCGGGTCGGCGCGGGTCTAGTGACCGTCGCTACTCCGGAATCGGTTCTGCCGATCGTTGCGGCCCACACTCCGGAGATTATGACGGAGCCGCTTCCTGCGACGGACATAGGAACGATTTCGTTACGCAGTTTCGAATACGAACGGTTCGCGAAGATTCTGAAAGGGAAGCGCGCGCTGGGCATCGGCCCAGGTCTGACGACTCAAGATGAAACGCAACAATTTGTGCGCGCTGTAATCGGTAAACGCGAAGTTCCAATCATTCTTGATGCCGACGGCCTGAACGCTTTCGCCGGTCACGCACAGGAACTAAGGAATGCAAAAGGGATGATTGCGCTAACTCCACATCCGGGCGAAATGGCGCGGCTCGTAGGCGGCGAAATCAAAGACCTGCAAGCGCGCAGGCTAGAAGTGGCGAGTAAGGCAGCCGCTGACTGGAATGCGTTTGTGATTCTTAAGGGTCAGCAAACGATAGTCGCATCTCCCAATGGCGAGGCATTCATAAACTCCACAGGAAATCCCGGCATGGCCACAGGGGGCACAGGAGACGTTCTGACAGGGATGCTTGCCGGCCTAACGGCGCAATTCGGAATTAGCGACTGGCTGCGAGTGTTAGCCTTCGGCGTATTTCTGCATGGGCTCGCCGGCGATGTCGCATACGCGCAGACCGGCGCAGCCCCATTGATGGCTTCTGACCTGATCCATGCGATCCCGCGTGCCTACCAGCGTTTTTATTCTCATGCCTGATTTCGAGCACAACCGTGAGTAAGCGCGAAATTCTGACGCACTCGTCTGAGGAGACGATTGCACAGGGCCGCGAAATCGGCGCTCAACTGAAACCGCCACTATTAATTCTCCTTTCAGGAGATTTGGGCGCGGGAAAAACAACGCTGACGAAAGGAATCGCGGCTGGATTGGGAGCTGCGCGCGAAGATGACGTCACCAGCCCCACCTTCACACTTGTCCACAGATACCAAGGCAAAACCCGCGTCTATCACGTAGATCTTTATCGCATTGAAGGCCTGCACGACCTCGAAACGCTAGGCCTGGAAGATATATTCTCCGAGTGCGCAGTAGTGATCGTCGAATGGCCCGACCGTCTGAAGTTACGCACCGACTGGCCAGTAATACAAGTCCAACTTGAGCACGTCGCAGAGGCGACTCGCAGAATTTCGATCGATCACAATCCCCGTGAAGATGCTTAATTCAAGCGCGGCTTGGCGGAGCGGGAGGATCCAGCCCCATGATCTGAAATCCGGCGTCCACGTAAATTACGTTGCCGGTAACCCCGCGTCCAAGATCGCTGGCCAGGAATACGGCGGTATCCGCCACCTCTGCGGTGTCCGTGTTACGCCGCAGCGGTGCATGCTGGGCCACAAAATCCAGTACCTTAGAGAAATCCTTGATGCCTCGCGCCGAAATAGTTTTTATTGGACCAGCCGAGATTGCGTTAACGCGGATTCTGCGCGCGCCAAGTTCGCTCGCGAGATACTTCACTTCGGCTTCCAAGGCTGCTTTAGCGACGCCCATCACGTTGTAGTTTGTAACCACACGCGTCGATCCAAGATACGTCAGCGTCATAATCGCACCGCCGTCGGCCATCAGCGGCGAAAGCGCCTTGGCTACCGCGACCAGGGAAAACGCGCTCACATCCAGCGCGAGCTTGAAACCATCACGGGACGTTTCCAGGAAAGGCCGGTTCAAATCTTCGTGATTCGCGAAAGCCAGGCAGTGCACAACTGCATCGAGCCTGTGGCCGTCCCGCTTTAGCGATTCAGCGAGGTTGTCGATGTCCGACTGCTGCTGTACATCGCAGGGGAAAAAGCCCTTGACGCCAATCTCGTTGCCAAGCTCTTCCACAGCTGGCTTCGCACGGTCGTTCTGATAAGTCAGTAGCAGCGTAGCGCCTTCGCGCGCGAATGCTTGCGCAATCGCGTACGCAATGCTCCACTTGTTCCACACGCCCAACACAATCGCTGTCTTGCCTTCCATCAATTTCGACATGGCCCGGTATTCTACCTTCAATATTGTATTCCGGCGCAAGGTTAATAGGATTGAATTCGCTTCTAGCGACGAAGAGTTCAGTGCGAGTGAATCCAACGGATTATTTCGCGCAGCACGTCAGCTACCACAGGCCACATGGCCGCGATGATTCCGATTCCGGCTCCGACCACACGCGGCGATGTCCGCCGTGCAGCCTTGACGACGCCGGGCTGATGCTTACCGCAAAAACCATTCCGCAGAGCACGCTCGCTACACCGCTGGCCTTGCGGGCCCAGATAGAGGCACGGTCCGAAATTCTCTGAACTTGCCGCAACGGTATCGAACGATGGTTCCACCTCCAACCCAGGCACAGAACCTCCGGTCGGGTGCGGGTCAAACCGCGCGATCTCGCCTTCGCGTCCAGATGAATCATTAACGGTTTGGAACCGTTCCATTGCACCCTGCGCCTTCGGCCGTTACAGTCATTCTACCGACCCGTAACGCACGTATGCTGGACGCCCACACCGCGGCTTCGCCTGACCATCCTGCCCGGATGAAGCTGGAACCGTATTCCGCCGAAATTCGATTGGCGAACCTCACCCTCGGTGTAGACAACATCCATTATGACGTTTTTCTCAGCCCGCGATTCGTGGATTTTACCCGCAAGTATTTGCAGGATCTCGTGCGCCAAAGCATCAACGTAAGTCTTTTCTATGGCAAGGATCGCAAACATCCCGGCGGTCCCGAACATGGCGCATTCAGGAAATTACTCACTGACATCCTGCAAGCATCCGTAACACGTGCAAAGTTTCAGCAGTCCATCGAAACCGACATTTTGCACCAGCTGGCACTGATAAAACATCTCACATCCGAAATCGCCAGCCAGTTTTCCAGCATCCTGGTTGAGTGTAAGGACTGGATTCGCGCCCGCGGCGAGCATTTCGAGCATAGCGAACAAGCCCACGTGATGCGCGCTAAGATCGCCGAAATACAGGCCGATAAAAAGAATGTGTTTCGGCAGGTAGGTGACACCCTATGCCGCATCTGGCGCGAGGTTGAAGAAGGCACGCTCTCCAAATCGCGTCGCGCGCTTTTTGGCGAGGATTTTCACGAGACCTACGCCGTGTTGCAAAACCGCTTCCTTTTCGTCGAGAATGGAAATGACGAGCATCTCCTTCTTGAGCATTACGTCTTGCTCGGCAACTTCGTTAACGATCCGGACCGCTTCGAAATTTTCGACGCTCTGCTGCTCGATCTATTCCGCGATTTTGTTTTCACCGAAGATAATGCCGACGAACTCAATAAATCCCGTAAAGCGCACGAACGGCTGCTGGAGCAAGCGCGTCAGAAACGCTCCGAGATAGCTCGTGCGGAAGAAGAATTGGGCGAATCGTCTGCCCGTGCCGGCGAAGGTGACGGCCTTTTCCCCTCCATTTTCAAACGCAGGGGGGCCGTCACGCCGGAATCTCACATAGAAATCGCGGACCAGCGCAAGAAACTAAACTTGCTCGAGGCGGAGTTGAGGGAGTTGGGATTGCAAATCGATGCCGCCAAGCAGCGCATGGATTTCCGGACTGAGGAATATCGCAATCGATTAGGCGATTTTCTGAATCAGCCGCAGAATGCGCGCCTGCTTTTCGATCCACAAACGCCTTCGAGGGACGGCGAAAGCACGAGGCAAGCACGTTCGCAACTCTTGGATGAATGGTTCCACCGCCTCGAAGAACGCGATCTGCTTTTTCACGTCCTCGCCAGCTATGAACTTCGTCGAATTCACACCGACTACTGCCCGCCAATTCACTTGCAAGCATTGAAGAAGGCCCTGGTTAATCGTGACGAGGCTAAACGCGTGGAAGCTATTCTCGAACAGTTCCCAGCGCGCAAGATTTCAATGAAACGGCTGGAAGACGCCGCACGCTCGATTCGCCGCCGCACGCGCGAAGAACAATTAGCCACCGTGTTGCAGTTTGCGGAAGATCTGATGCGCCTCCGGCGCGACAAACGTAACTATCAGCACGTCGCATCCTGGATGGAACGCATCAACCTGGTTCGCTCCGAGCGCGCACGCGATCTTTCGCGGGTCAACAAAAGTCTCTACGAATTCTTACACGCTGATGAAGGCCGTCCTGCGGACGACCCAGTCATCAATCACACCATAATCAAGGCGGATGTGCGCGGTTCCACCGGCATTACCAAAGACCTGCTGGCCAAGGGCATGAACCCTGCCTCGCACTTCAGCATGAACTTGCACGAGCCCGTAAAGCGTATGTTGGAGCGATACGGAGCAGCGACGGTGTTCATTGAAGGCGATGCGATTATTTTAGCCATCTACGAAACCGAATCCACGCGAGCCACCACCCGCGGCGTCGCTCGCGCTTGCATTCTCGCCCGCGAAATTCTTGCCGTCACGCAAGCCTACAACCTACGTACGAAATCCACAGGTTTGCCCCCGCTCGAGATCGGTGTCGGCGTTGCATTTCAGGACTCATCGCCTTCGCTGTGGATGGACGGCGATTCCAAGATCATGATTTCGCGCGCGCTTAATTTGTCCGACCGCCTTTCCAGCTGCACCAAGATTTCCAAGCGTCTGTTCGTGAACAATCCTTCGCCTTTCAATGTTTTTTTGCTGCAACCTCTAATGGAAGACGCAGCGGAAGATGAGGGGGAAGAACTCCTGGTGCGTTATAACCTGAACGGCATTGAGCTGAATGAAGAAGGCTTCCAGAAACTAAGCGCGGAAATCGCAATGGCGCCCATGGGCGGTAATTTCCCCATGCCCTGGGGCAGAGAACGCGTCATTCTTTATTTTGGCGAGGTCCCGCTAGGTGAATCGCTGGAGCCAATCGTAATCCGCAAAGGTCTCGTCCATCAACTATTGCCCGGTGCGAAGATCGGTGCCCAAGGCACCCGTCCCTTCTACGAAGTTTGCACGGATCCCAAGCTTCTGGATCTTGCCCGCAAAAAGTTCGTCACCACCGGCGCAAAAGCCGGTTAGCGGTTGCCGCCCCCGCCGTCTTCGCATAGGCTGATATGTCCCAATGGAGGCGAATAGGGTCCGGTGATCCTCGTGGCCTTCAAAGCCGTTTTTGGTGGTAAGCAGCATCCCGCAACAAACTGCAGCACAGCGAAAACGTCAGTGTTTACTGACCTTCCGTGAGATACAATCCGCGCAGCACCGTGCACCGTCACGCAGCAAATTGTAGAACCAACCGACACCACTACCGACACCGGGATTAGGACAATCGCGAGAACTTTCGCAGCATCGCGCACCAGCGATCCTTCACAGCGAGATCCCTAGTACTTAATGGGTCCTCCTGAGATCTTCCGCGCAGCACTACGCACTCTCGCGAAGGAAAGAGAAAAGCCAACCGACACCATAAGGGAGAGACGCGTGCACGAGGTCTTGGATGTGGCGAAAAGGCTTGATTTTGCCATAGTAGCTTCGAACGGCGGAACGTCAAGGCGCGGCTTACTTTTCTGAGGTTTTAGTTCGCTCGAAATATTGGTTCATCGTTGGAAACTTCGTTTCATCCACATTTTCAAAACCGCAAGGAAATAAGACTGAGTCGAGCTTTAACGGAATGCCTTTGAAGAATGGCTTCTCTTCGAATTCTTCTACAAGATCGTGCAATTCACAGAGTATTCCATAGACCTCGTATTGGCCGGGCATAACACTCCTGCCGATCTGAGAGGACGGGCCAATTAGCAACAGTAAGATCGCCTCAAGGTGTTGCCATAACTCCGTGGTCTTCAGCGAAGGCATGTCCGAAAACTTGTAATGGACTAGTTCGTTCCGTTTTTCGATGGCTGCTTGGCCCATCTGCCAAATCCTGCAACCCCTATCGTATTGACATCCGAAACCGAATTTCAAAAGCCACCAATAGCGATGTAGCGATGGTTGAGGATTTCTCCGAACCCGAGTTTTCCCGTGCGTGTCGATGCGTTCTTCTTTTTCCAAGAGCGCCTCTTCAACGGGCGTCGGAAGGTCTCCTGCGGTCTTAACGAGAAGCTGCGAGTAAATGCGGACGAACGATTCGAAACTAGCCCATGCTGACATGAGGATGGCGGGGTAAAAACGATATGGGCCCGATCGACGACTTGGCCCGTGGTAAGCAATGATGCTATCTCCGAAGAGACGAAGCGTCCCCATGAGCAGTTCGCGTGGTACTTGCTGCGCTCCTACAATTGCTGCGAGATCATTTTCTTGGACCAAGGCGCGCCGCACCAAAGGGGAGGAGGAACCATATTCGAAGGGCTTCCAGTATGACGTATTCAGTCCATATTTGACCTCCAGCCTCGAATCCGGAGGCGTCTCGCACCACTCTTCACCCTCATTGCCGATTGTCGGCTCAGGATCGAAAATGCCATGGACTCGTCCGCAAAGTTCCTCGTAGTCGTAGATCGACATTAGTTCAACGAACATCCTTGCAAAGAGGGAAATTGGGGAAGTAGGAAGTATCAGGATCAGGAATTTTTTCGTTGTCGGTTTTTTTTACCAATTGATTGTATTTATCTTCGGCTGCCGCTAGGTCAAACACGTCCGGTAGGCGGGTGCAGTAGTTGCTTTCGCCGGAATGGGCAAAGCTCCCGCGGGAACAGGAGCAATAGGAACGGGAGGATGCGACGCAACGTACTCGGCTTCAAGTTTCTTCGCCTCCAGCCCGGCGGCCCAGACTGCTTTTTTATTGGCATCAGTCCACTTCATGGTAAATCGCGCGCTACACTCCACACCTGTTTCCGTATCAAGAAGGATTGCTCCGTCAGCTAGTTTTGTCGGCTCGAAATGATGGTGTCGATGGCGGGAAACGGCATAAGTTCCGACTGCGGTCAAGACGATCAGTCCCACTGCTAATTTCGTGTCCATTGGAAGGTTGGTTCTATGCGCTAAGTCAGGCCGTCAAAAGCACGTCGTCGTTTTTCTCGTTGGAGACGATTGTTCGTATCGAGTTGACTTATTCCTCGACACGTCATCTCGGAGTGAGCAGCTAAGAATTCGTTCGTGTCTCGTGGGCCATCGCCAAACTAGACATCAAAATAGTGCTCGCAGAGTTCGCTATCAGACTCAGTGATAATCCGCGACACAAAAGTCGGAACGGACTCTTTCGCAACCTCGGCAAACGATGGTTTCGTGAAATCGAAGAGGAATGTTCTTCCAGATTCGCACGCTCTGAAACGCGCTGCGGCGTCGATCCCAGTCCACCAATTCTCGACTCTTTCTTCCGGTTTAAGACCGAACCGCCGAACCAACAGTGGTACAGCACTCGCCTTGCAAATCCCATTAGGTCTCAGGCATAAAACCTCACTCGTTTGTGGATGAGTTATCTTGGCGCATATTAGCATTACAGCATACGCAACGCACACCGCTGAACTCAGAAGCTGCATATTTTCGATCCGGGCGAATTTGAACCCTCAGTCGATGTTGTTGATATTCCGTCCGATTTCAAGATCACGAGTGCCTCCGAAATATCCGGCGGACAGACTCCTTATCACTTTCGAATTCCGGGCATCGGTGTCGTTTCTATATTTTATAAATCGTAGCGACTACGCTTGCATGAGTGACGAGGACAAGTGTTTACTGACCTTCCGTGAGATACAATCCGCGCAGCGCCTTTCAAAACTGTTGTGCGGATGCGGAGCTCAAATGAAACTATTCCCTCCTCTCGTCGTCCTCGGGCTCTGTTTTCTCCAAGCGATTCCGGTACACGGCCAATTAAAAGACCTGCCATCACAGGCGGAGGTTGATCCCATCTTAGAAAATGCGGACAAAAAGCTGAAAGATTTTGCCGCAACCCTTAACGAGTTTCGAGTCGAGGCCACCTCTTTAGATCGGGAAAGATTCAACGATGATCCTAATTCGATAAAGCAGGTCCAGGGAATCATTCAAGTTGCTCATAGCGGCAGCGCTGAGGGAAGCAACGGTGTCAATGTACAACGTACATTGTCGATCATGGCAGGTCTCGATGATATGGCGATGGACGCGGGCACATGGAAAGAGCTAGGCGAGCTGCAAATGTGCAAACAAGCCCTACAGAAGGAAGACTTGAGCCGCCAGAGTCTATTTGTCGAAAGAGTTGGTATGAACCGTGAAATGCTGCGCGAGGGTTCAAATCAACTCTTCCATCCGACGTTCCGTATGGCCAGCGCTGCCGACGAAATCATGCTTATGCTGAGCACTGCGGCGCCCAAAACCAAACCTAAGTAGGTACGCGCTCGTGTGTCGGCGTCAAAAGTCGGTCCGTGCGTGCTAGTTTCGGGGTGGGCACAAAATTGGGCACAGCGGACGACTCGATGAACACCAAATCTTCATTCATCCGAGTTTCTTCAAGAACTATGAATGGGGCGCGAGCCAAGACGCGCTTTTCATCGAGCTGTGGAAGCAGGCGGCCGAATGTCTACGCAAAGCCGACGAAATATTTATTATTGGCTACGGATTGCCGGCGGCGGATAGCGCGGCCATGACTCTCTTTTCGACAAGTTGCGACAGAAGGCGGGTTCAGGTCGTCAATCCCGACCGAAAATCCAATTCCGGATGAGACGAATTATCAGACCCGAGGTTTCCCGCGGCCGGAGTTTCACTGAAACGGTGTGGGCACCCCAGGATAACTTTAAGAATTGGCTGGCCGAAATCCCCGATTGCCTGCGCTGATTTTGGCAGGGCAGCGAAAACATCTGTTTTTGGGCAGGCTGACCGCGAATTTTGGGCAAGCCGATTTTCAGCGAATAGCGTGGGCCTGAGAAGCGTGGATTTTGGGCAAGGTGAGGTTTTTGGGCAAGCTAGACAAGCGCGTTGAGCGGTTCCTCATTCAGCGCCCGCAAGGAGTAGAGCATCCGCAAGCGAAAGAAAAAAGCGTCGGAGGTAGAACCCTTCGAGCTCAAGAAACAGGCCATGGAGGGAATAGGTGTTTAAACGCCGCTGGATCGTCCCAACAGCCGGGGCTGACCTGTACAAAACACAGGCCGTCAAGCATATGTGAATCCGCCTGAAAGAATAGATTTTTGTGAGTCCGGGTTTATTATTTCAACGTCTGCCTTGCCGACCGCGTGAGGGGGTGTTGTAGCCGCAATCGAAGTCGGGTTAATTGAAACTATGGTTGCTTCGGTTCCTCCAATCATAAGTTTGGCGCCAGATGTAAAGTTGGTTCCCGTGACAGTAATAGGCGTGCTTCCTGCAGCTGGACCAGCCATGGGCGAAATCGAGACGATGGTCGGTGCAGGACCTATGTGATCTTTTCCTTGTTGGTCGGGCGTAAGAAGCGTAGCAGCAATTTGCTTTAGCTTCGCAACAGCTTGGGAGCTGAACATCCCAACCAAGCCAGCAAACGCCGCAAAGGCAAATGGGCTCGTCTCCTTTATAGTTGATTGAGGAGAAAAAAAACCTCCCCTAACGACGAAGTAAAAAATCATTGCGAGAATTCCGCCCGTAAAGGGAAGAAGGATATACATGAAACACCAGCTCCATTTCATTCCCCTGTTTCCGACATACCACCAAA
>Ga0182015_10000521_pt1 | contig 54985 bp, 39 predicted proteins | sample 712P3MmetaG_FD_120478 | JGI IMG/M metagenome (GOLD analysis project Ga0182015, IMG submission 120478) | Permafrost microbial communities from Stordalen Mire, Sweden - 712P3M metaG | ecosystem: Environmental > Terrestrial > Soil > Wetlands > Permafrost | place: Sweden: Stordalen | collected...
AATGAGTTAGAGCGATTATTTCTCGCGGAGTGTGTCGAGATATTTGGGAGGAATTGGACCGCCGAATTGCGCTTTGTGTTGCGCCGTGGAAGAAAATGGCAGACAGGATACGGCAAAAGGCCTTGGATTGGTTTCGCGCTCGGGAGGATGGGGGAAGAAAGGCCTCACGCCTCGTCGCGACTGCGTCGCGCCGGGGACGTGAGCTGCAGGAGGACCGATGACAATCGTCGTATATAAATGCTGGCTTCACTGCTCACATACCTCCGTACCGACCGTAGCAGAGGGGAATCGGCAAATCAAATGACGGCGTATGTAAGATTTTGGAAATGGGTGGTTCGGATTCGTAGTGGAGTGCGAAGATGCCCGGCTGAAGCCGTGCGCTATAAGTGCTGGGGGCGCGCTTGCCAGTATGCAAACGGGAGAGAGCCTGTACACGAACCGCAGATCCCTCACTTCGTTCGGGATGACAACGTTTCTACTTTTTTCCGCAACCTGTGAAGCGGAACACTACAAGTGCTGGGGTGGCGTGATTGCTGACGATAGGAGCGACGTTAGTGGGCACAGATGGCGGTGACGATCGCACGAAATTCGGCGTCGGTGAGCAGGCCGCGTTTTTCGATTCCCTTTTGCTTCACCGCGGCGAGGACCGCGGCGCGCTGCGCCTCAGAGACATCCAAGCCGAGTTCGCGGCTCTTGATCGCGATGCTGTCGATGCCGCTCTTTTTTCCCAGCACAATTTCCCTGCGAGCAGCAACGATTTCCGCGGAGAACGGCTCGATCGCTTCGGGAATGTGAAACTGGCTTGCGACCGCTCCGCTTTCGCGCATGAACAAGTTCTCGCCGACTACCGGCTTCCACGGTTCGAGCGCGTAGCCCGATACGCTGCGCACATGTCGAGAGACATCGCGAATTTTATCGAGTTTCAATTCCGTTTCGACGCCATAAATGCATTCGAGCGCCATGGCAACTTCGCCAAGATCGGCATTCCCCGCGCGCTCGCCCATGCCGTTAATCGTGCCCTGAATCCAGTTTGCACCGGCGCGGACCGCTGCTACGGCGCAGGCCGTGGCGAGGCCGAAATCATTATGCCCGTGAAAATGCAGCGGAACGGAAGGCCCTAGCCACTCTCTCACCTGCCCGACAAGATAGACGACGGCCTCGGGGCCGCAGGCCCCAATCGTATCCACGATCACGGCTTCCTTGGCGCCGGCTTCGTTGGCAGCGACATACAAAGCGCGAAGATGGGTGAGATCCGCTCGCGTGGCATCCACCGGGAAAAATGCCACGGTCAACCCGTGCTTTACAGCGTGGCGCACTGCATCCACAGCGCGGCGGATTGAATCCTCGGCCGTGATTCCATACGCGCGCAATTTAATTTCGCTCGCCGGAATCTCGATCACTGTCGCGCGAGCTCCGAGGCGAATCACTTCATCGAGATCGGCTTGCACGGCGCGGGCGAATCCCCAAATCTCGGCACGGAGTCCAGCCCGGCAGACCAAGCCGAAAGCTTCCGCGTCGTCTGCCGACACTCTCGGAAATCCGGCTTCAATCCGGCTGATACCGAGAGAATCCAGCTGCCTGGCGATTTCGAGCTTTTGCAGAGGATCGAGAGCGACGCCCACGGTTTGCTCGCCGTCGCGGAGCGTCGTGTCGTAGAAGCGGACAGGTCCCTTTCTCGACGCGCTGGGCGCGATCCGCGCTGGATCGTTCAGCGCGCTCACCCAAACTTTCTGGTCGCCCCCGTTGTTCATGCCTTCCTCGGACTAATTTGCAACAGCCGGTTTCTTCCCGTAGGCCTGTTCCCATGAAATTACCGGATTGCGCAAAATCCCGATGCGCTCAATTTCGCACTCGACGATGTCACCCGGCTTCAAAAAGAGCGACTTCGGATCGTCGCTGAACGCCGCTACACCTGACACCGTGCCCGTCGAAAGCACGTCGCCTGCGCTGTAGCCCATCGCAGAGTAGTGCGCCAAAATCTCGGGAATCTTCACGGCCATTTTCTTCGAATGCGATTGCTGCCGGACCTTTCCGTTGACGCGCAGCTCCATTGCGAGATTGTGCGGGTCCGGAATTTCGTCGGCAGTCACGATCCACGGCCCGAGCGGGCAAAACGAATCGATACCTTTACAAAAACTGAAAACGCCCGATTTCATTTCTTGGCGCTGAATATCGCGCGCGGTTATGTCGTTGAAAATCACATAGCCGCCGATGTAATCGGCCGCATCCGCTGCAGAAAAGTGCCGGCCCGCTTTTTTGAGAACCACCGCAAGCTCGAGCTCGTAATCGAGTTCTTCGGTGAGATGCTCCGGATAAATCACCGGCTCATCGGGCCCAATAATAGCGTCCACATTCTGAAAAAATACAATCCAGGGAAGCACGGGGTGGGAGAAACCTGCTTTTTGGGCTTCTTCGCGATGCTCGCGAAAATTGCCAGCGGTGTGGAAGAATTTCTTTGGGGCGATCGGCGCCTTGATCTTTATTTCGTCTGTTCGATAGAAAATCCGTTCGCCCCAGGGGCCAGTCGCCCGGGCACCAGAAGCAATCGCATGCTTGAGCGCCGCGCGGGCGGCGTCTAGGCTTTGGTCACCGCCTTCGAAGAGCCCGCGCATGTCGGCTGGAACTCGAGCATCGGCTACTTTATAGGCCGCGGGGTCGCGCTCGACGTCGTGCAAATACAAAGCATAGGCGGAGTTCAAATCAACGATGCGACCATCCGGCGCCAGTGCACCGATTCGCGTTTGATTCGGACCTGTTTGGAACGTGACCAATTTCATCAGTCCGACTTCCTCCGGCTTAATCGTTCATTGCTGATGTTAATTTATCGTATCCCGGGAAGAAATAAGAGCCTCACGTCTCATCCCGCTCGCGCGGGCCGGGGACCCGTTCGAAGCTCCCTTCGAGGCTCAGGGCAGGCAGGGCAGGGGTGAGCTACAAAAGCGCGGCGGGAAATCGGTTGGTTCAGCGCAAGTTGAGCATCAGGAGTTTCGGCTCGGTCATTTCTTCGATCGCATAGCGCAGACCTTCCCGGCCGAGGCCCGAATCTTTGATCCCGCCGTAGGGCATATGGTCAATCCGGAACGCCGACATTTCGCCCACCATCAAGCCGCCGACCTCGAGCGTTTCGTATGCCTCGAAAATGAGCTTGGCGTCGCGAGTGAACAGCCCCGCCTGCAATCCGTAAGGCGAATCATTAACGCGCCGGAGTGCATCCGAGAATTCGTCGTACGCTTCGATAACAACCACCGGCGCAAATACTTCTTCGCAGCTCACGCGCATGCCAGGCTTCGCATCTGTGAGGACGGTAGGCTCGACAACCGCGCCGCGACGCTTCCCTCCCGCCAAAAGCTTTGCTCCGCCAGCGACGGCTTCTTCGATCCACGATTCAGCTCGCTTGGCGGCGGCCTCATTGATCATCGGCCCGACGTCGGTGGCATCCTCGCTTGGATCGCCAATCTTCAATTTCGCCACGCGCGCCAATAAGGCGGCAGTGAATTTCTGCTCAACGGCACGCTGCACGTAAATCCGCTGCACGGAGATGCAACTCTGCCCTGAATAAGAGAATCCGCCGACGGCACATCGCTCCGCCGCATAGTCCACATCCGCGTCGCTGTGCACCACCACAGCGGCATTTCCGCCCAGTTCCAGCACGACTTTCTTCTTTCCTGCGTCTTGCTTGAGTCCCCAGCCCACGGCGCCGCTTCCCGTAAACGTCAGCAACTTGAGCCGGTCATCCGAAACCATCCGCTGCGCGTCGTCGGTTGAAAGTGACAGGACATTCAGGGCACCGGCGGACCATCCCGCTTTCTCGACCACTTCGGCCAGCAAGAGCGCCGTCAACGGCGTTTTTGGAGCAGGCTTGAGCACCATCGTGCATCCCGCGGCGATAGCAGGCGCAACTTTGTGGGCAACCAAGTTCAGCGGAAAATTGAATGGCGTAATCGCGGCAATTGGACCGAGCGGAAAGCGCCGCACGATCGCCGATCGTCCCGCCATCGCAGGCAGCAAATCGAGCGGGATCCATTCTCCGCCAATTCTCACGCTTTCTTCGGCTGCGACGGTGAACGTCAGTATCGCGCGCTCGACTTCAGCGCGCGCGGTTTTGATCGGTTTCCCAGACTCCTGCGAGATCGACCGCGCAAATTCTTCCTGGCGCGCCGTAATTCCATCAGAAATCGCGCGCAGAATTCGCTGCCGTTCGTACGCGGGCATCCGGCGTGTCGTCTCGAATGCACGCACGGAAGCTGCGATGGCTCGATCGAGCTGTTCCGAAGTCGCCCAATAAGTTGTCCCAGCAGGGCTGCCGTCGTACGGGGAAAAAATTTCGAGAGGTTTGCCTGCGGCGACCCACTTCCCGTCCAGAAGGAAGGGATGTGACTTGGCCAGACTTTTTGTGGACACGGACATCAATGTCTCCCAGAGCTGTTGGTTTTTGCAAACCTAATAGAGCCTTTCCATGCCAACCGCAGATCCCTCACTTCGTTCGGGACGACAATTCGTCTTGCGGCACGACTGCAGTCATGCCCTGACGAACAGCGCGAATCCGCGGCTGAAGCCGCGAGATTGTAGCGCGGATCTTTCGGAGCGCTGAAGCGCTCCTCCCCCGCATAAATGCGGGGGCTCCCACCAACCAACGAGCTTCAAGCATGCCGCGTCTCGGCGCTCGCATGCGTTTCGCTGACCGCTGCCAGTGCCCCCTCGAGTACGTCCAGCCCCTCGTCGAAATCGGCGTCTGAAATCACAAGAGGCACGAGAAGGCGGATTACGTTGCCGTAGGTGCCGGCCGATATGGCCAGCAAACCATGCTCGTAACAATATCGCATGATTTGTTCCGTCTCGTGTTTGGCAGGCTCGCGTGTTTCTTGCGAAGTGACGAGTTCGAGCGCCTGCATCGCGCCCAATCCGCGAACCTCGCCGATGATGGGGCAGCGGCGCTGCCAACCCATCGCCCGCGCTGTGAATTTCTCGCCGAGTAATTCGGCGCGCGCGCTCAGATTTTCCTTCTCCATCGATTCGAGCACGGCCAGCGCGGCGGCGCAGGACAACGGATTGCCGCCAAACGTGCCTCCCAAGCCTCCGACGCCTGGCGAATCCATAATTTCGGCGCGTCCCGTCACTGCCGCGAGCGGCATCCCGCCACCCAGCGACTTCGCTGCTACGAACAGATCAGGCTCGATACCGTATCGCTCGCATGCAAAAAGCCTTCCCGTGCGCCCGAATCCCGTTTGGACTTCATCCGCAATAAAGAGAATCCCGTGCTTCTTGCAAATATCCTGAAGGATCGAGAAAAACTCGCGCGGTGGTGTGACAAAACCACCTTCGCCGAGTATTGGCTCCGCGATAATCGCCGCGACTGCTGAGGCGGCTACAACTCGCTTAAATGTGTCCTCGAGATGTTGCGCGCAAAACACTTCGCACGACGGATATTTCAGCGAATACGAACAGCGATAGCAGTACGCGTAGGGAATCCGGTAAATGTCACTGGCGAACGGCTCGAAACCGGCCTTGTACGGTTGCGTCTTGCTCGTCAACGACATCGTAAGCATGGTGCGGCCATGGAAGGCGTCTTCGAAGCAAATGATCGCGGGACGCCGCGTGTGGCAACGGGCGATCTTGATGGCGTTCTCGATCGCTTCGGCGCCGCTATTTACCAGGATCGTCTTCTTCGCAAAATCGCCCGGTGCCAGCTCATTCAATTTTTCGGCGAGCGCGATGTAGTCGGAGTAGGGCACAACACTGAAGCACGTATGGAGAAAACGATCGAGCTGCGCGCGGATTGCGGAAACAACGCGATCAGCGCGATGACCGACGTTCGAACAGCCAATCCCGCCCGCGAAATCAATGAAGCGATTGCCGTCCACGTCTTCGATCGTTGCGCCCTGGGCTCGCGCGGCGAACACTGGCGTGGCGTGATATATACCGCGCGGGACAGCGCGAGCGCGACGTCGCATTAATTCCTGCGATTTCGGTCCGGGTATGGGCGTTCGGAGTTGAATTGTGGGCATTTCAGTACCATCCGATGGGCTGTTCGTTGAGATTGATGTGGACCTGCTTCGTCTCGAGATATTCGTCAATTCCCCAGGGCCCAAGCTCGCGGCCGAATCCCGATTGCTTGTAGCCGCCCCACGGCGCCTCGACGTAAGTGGGCTGCATGTGATTCACCCAGACGATGCCCGCGCGCAGCGCCTTCACGACGCGGAACGCCTTGAAAATATCGCGCGACCACACGGCCGCGGCTAATCCGTAGGGCGTCGCATTGGCGACGCGCACGGCTTCGGCTTCGTCGCTGAACGGGATCACGGACGCGACTGGGCCGAAAATTTCTTCCTGGGCGATGCGGGCTGAATTGTCCACATCGTAAAAAACCGTCGGCTCGACATAATATCCTTTTGCGAAGCCCTTCGGCCGCGCGCCTCCGGCCGCGAGCTTCGCTTCTTTTTTTCCGATTTCGAGGTAAGAGGAAACGCGATCGTATTGATCTTTGCTCACCAGTGGACCCATCTTCGTCTCGCGCTCGAGCGGCGGGCCCAGGCGGATCGTTTTCGCTTTGGCGGCCATTGCTTCGACGAATTTGGGATAAATCGAGCGTTCTACGAGGATTCGACTGCCTGCCGAGCAGACTTCGCCTTGATTGATGAAAACACCAAAGAGCGCGCCGTCAATCGCGGCGTCGAAATCGGCGTCGGCAAAAAAGATATTCGGCGATTTTCCGCCGAGTTCGAGAGTGACGCGCTTCACGGTGTCCGCAGCCATCTTGACGATTTGCTTGCCGACCGACGCGCTGCCCGTGAACGCAACTTTGTTCACATCCGGATGCCGCACCAGCGGCGCGCCGCACGTCTCGCCGAAGCCGGTGATGATGTTGACGACGCCAGGCGGAAGTCCCGCGTCGGAGAGCCAGTTCGCAAATTCGAGAGCCGTCAGCGGCGTTTGCTCGGCCGGCTTGAGAATGCAGGTGCAGCCTGAGGCGATCGCTGGCGCGAGCTTCCATGCCGCCATCAAGAGAGGATAGTTCCAGGGAATAATCTGCGCGGCCACTCCGATTGGCTCACGCAGCGAAAGGCTCAACGCGTTGTCTGGGACTGGGTTCACCTGCCCAACAACCTTCGTCGCCAGCCCGCCGTAGTATTCGAAGCATGTGGCGCAATCCGCGATGTCGTATTCCGCCTCGACGATCGGCTTGCCGGTATTCCGGCATTCAAGTTCGGCCAGCATCGCGGATTCTTTTCGCACGCGTTCCGCAAGGCGGAAGAGAATTCGCCCGCGTTCCTGCGCGGTAGTTTGCGGCCAGGGGCCGGAATCAAACGCCGTGCGCGCCGCCGCGACGGCGCGATTCACGTCTCTCTCATTGGCATTCGGAACTTCGGCGATAGTTTCTTCGGTGGATGGGTCAATCACTGTGAAATAGGCGCCGCTCTCGCTTGGTGACCATTCTCCGTTTATATAGAGCTGATACTTGCGGACGCTCGTCTTCGCTTCGGTAGCCATCAAGATCTCCTACCTCGAATTTCGATTAAACGGGACCGGCAGCCGCTGCATGCGTGCTCTTGCGCCGGCCATATACAAAAAAGAAAAACGCGGCGAGCCCGATAAACAAAGCCGTGCCGCCGAACATCCACACTTCGTACAAAGCCAAAGACGTAATCTGCTGCGCCGGAAAAAACGCGACGATGATGGCCAATATCGTCGTAGTCAACCCGCTCAGGCCCGACAAAATCAGAACGCTCTTGCTGTATCGGGCGCGCACGAACGAATCGCCAAAGGCAAGCTTCAGCAATGCCCCGAAAATATAGATGAACGGTATGAGTTGCAGAACCACCGCCAGAGACAACAGCTTCTGAAACGTCTCCTGGACGCTGCCGCCGAGAAAATTCAATCCCACGAGAAGTATCGAGACGATAGCATGCACGATTAAAGCTGCGTACGGCGTCCCATAGCGCGGATGCACTTTGCCAAGCCACGACGGAAGATAGGAATCGAGTCCCGCCACGAACGGAATTCGCGCGGATCCCGCCAGCCACGCGGACGCGATGCCAGCGATCGAGAGGCTTAGCATCAAGGCGAATGGGGCGACTATCCAATTGACGCTCACTCGGCTCGCCATGTGCGCCACGGCCTGCACGATTCCCTGAAGGACGCTGATATCGTTCTTACTGACCGCCATAAGGAGCGTCACGGTCGCGGCGATGTACAGCGCGCCGGAAATAATGCCGCCCCACGCTACGGCGAAAGGCAAGTTGCGCTCAGGCTCCTGAATTTCGTCACCCATCACGGACGCAAGCTCAAGCCCGACGAGACCGAAACAGATGACGCCGAAAGAATTCAGTACGAATCGCGGGTCCTTCGGGATATGAAATTCGGATGAGGTGATCGGCGTTCCGAAACGCGACCAAATAACGATGCCGAGAATCACCAGCGTCGCAGTTGCTACGCCCGTGCCGATCCCGCCGAGGTTGTTCACCCATTTTCCGACGCCCAGGCCTCGGATATTGAGCACCACCAGCAGAATAAACAACACAAGAGAAACGATTACCGTGAAAGCTTTATTGTCGGCAAGCGCTTCATGACCGGGGCCAAGCACGAACACCGACACGCCCACGAAATAGAGAAGGACAGTCGGAACGTACATCATGTTGTTCGTCCAGTAGCACCAGCCGGACAGAAAACCGTGAAAATCGCCGAAGACTTCCTTGGCCCACAAATAGACTCCGCCTTCGCCTGGGAAGCGATAAGCGAGCTCGATCACCGCAATGCCCTGCGGCCAGAAAAACATCACTAGCGCGATGAGCCAGAGCCACACGGTCACGCCGCCGTTTGCAGCGATGCTGGGCACTACGTTGAGGTTGAATACAGCCACCACGAACAGTGCCACAAGGTCCCAGCGGCCTAGCGCGCGCTTCAGGTGAGCACGTTCAACCTCCGGTGCTTCAGCGGCCAACGATAGCTCCTCTTTTGCGTGTGACGACTGCCTCGATCTCGATCCCGATCCCGATCAAGACGCTTAGTGAGCCGCTGCGGCGGTGCGTTCTTTCTGCGCCGCAGCCAATGCCGGCGCCACTTCCGCGAAGCATTCCAGATGCCGCTCGATGTCGGCGTCTGTGTGTGCCACCGAGATCGTCCACTGCTCGTCCCACCAATATGGCTGAGGCATCACGCCGCGGTTGGTCATCGCGAACCAGTAATGGCGCCACAGATCCGTATCCGCGTCCAGCCAATCGCGGTAGTTGCGAATCGGCTTCGGAAAGAACATCAGCGCGCCGTTCGCTCCCGCGCCTATCACGTAGGAGACGAGCCCCGTCTTGTCGAGCTGTTGCTGGTAACCGTCGAGCAATTTCTTGTTCAGCCGCGTTACGTGTTCATACGCAGCCGGAGTCAGAACCTCGCGGAAGGTTGCGAGTCCCGCAGCCATTGCCACCGGATTCGTGTTGTAGGTCCCGCCATGAAACACGCGATGATCCGAAATCAGATTCATGATCTCGCGCCGCGCGCCGAATGCAGCGAGAGAAAATCCGCCGCCGATTGATTTCGCGAGGCAAACGATGTCCGGTTTCACATCGAAATACTCGCACGCCCCGCCGCGGGCGAGTTTGGCTCCAGTCTTCACTTCGTCGAATATCAGGAGCGCGCCATGCTTTTGCGTTATTTCTCGCAATCCCTTGTGATAGCCAGGATCCGGCATCAGAATTCCGACGTTCATCATGATCGGCTCGACGATCACGGCGGCAATCTCGCCCGGATACTTGGCAAAGAGCCGCTCGACACCCGCCAGATCGTTGAATTGCGCGACCACAGTGTTCGCGAGCGTGGCTTTAGTCACGCCTTCGCCGCCTGGAACGGAGTTTGGAAAGTTAGGGTCTCCAACTTCCTTCAACTTCGGCTTGACCGAAACGAGCGCGGAATCGTGCAATCCGTGATAAGCGCCTTCCATCTTAATGATACGATCGCGGCCCGTCGCCGCACGCGCAAGACGAACCGCGTGCATCGTGCATTCCGTGCCGCTGTTGCTGAACCGCACCATATCAACCGGAAAGCGAGCGCAAATTTCTTCCGCGAGCGCATTCTCGGCATCGTGCGGCATGCCGAACATCGTGCCAGTCGCAAGTTTTTCCTGCACGGCCTTAATGACGGCCGGATTGCAGTGTCCCGCCATGAGCGCACCGAAACACAGGTTGAAATCGATGTACTCGTTACCGTCAACGTCGTGGATGTGGCCGCCCTTGCCATCCTTCACAAAAATCGGGTACGGATCGTAGGCGCGATAGTTGCTCGCGACGCCCAGCGGTATCCGTTTTGTGGCTTTCGTGTGCGCCTCGCGCGATTTCGGGGTGCGCTTCTCGTAAGTCTGAATTTCCTTTTGCAATGCTTCGTGCATACGGCCCTCCCAGGGCAAACGATCAAAACTGTCGCGATATCCGCAGTCTTAGTTGCGGCCCGCTCTTAATTTCCAATGCCGAACCGGCATGTGCCTCTTCGCCAGTTCTTCAAAAAATGGCTCCAGCGGCACAACATTTTCGGGAGCCTGCACACCAACGCCCGAAAACTGGCCGCGGCCGAGCATCAACGTGGCAATCGAGGCGGGAAACCCCGTGTCGCGAGCGACGGCAGAAATTGCCGGCTCGCTCGTATAGCGAGCCGTTGATTCTGCCGCCTCAGCTACTCTCCGGCCATCCCTGCGCCCTCTCACCACCACGCGAATCGTCTCCACATCCATCGCGCTCACGTTGGGCGCCTTGTGATTCAGCAGCGCGAGCAAGACTTCACGCGGGGCGACGCGAGTTCCGTTCACAGGCATCGGTTCGCGGCTCGCGAACCCCATTTCAGTGAGATTCCTGATTAATCCCACGAGTTGCGGATCGTAGTTGATCTTGAAATTCACCTCGCGGACACCCTTGCTCCGAAAACTCACCGGCAGCGTCCCAAGCTCGGAGTGAATCGAATTGCGCAGCGTAACGCGTCCGATCGGCTCCGGAAATCGCTCGATGACAGGGTCCGAAAGCATCGGCCGCTCGATGAAGCGCCCGTTTCGAAACGCAATCGGCGGCATTGTCAACTCATCGAGGATCGTCGCAATCGAAAACGTGTAAGCGATGGGGCTGTCGTAACGCCGCAGGTCCGCCGATGCATTGAACACGTCAATCGAGTCCACGCGATCCATCGAGTCGGCGAGAAAACGCGCCATGATATTCGTGGTGCCCGGCGCGCCGCCCATACCCGCGATGGCGATCCGCCCGATCCTGCGAAAATCGGCGTCCAACGCGAATTGCTTTCGGGTCATGTGATAAAGGCCGCCGAGATCGAGATAATTCACTCGCGCCCTAAGAGCCGCCTTCATCACATCCAGATTCCAATTGTACTGCGTGCAGTTCACTACCGAAGTTGCGCCCCGAAGAATCCACGCTAACTTCGCCGTGTCCCGGACATCGGCAAACGCCGCTTTGGCCTTCCCGCGCCCAAAATCTCGCGCCACTTCCTCGGCCCGCTTGCGGTCAAAATCAGCAACAATCAGATTCGAAACGTCCGCGGCCCGCGCCAAATCGTAAACTACCGCGCGACCCATCATCCCTGCTCCGAGAACGGCGATTTTCATCTTTGTATGCGGGGCTCGAAGCAGACTCTTGAAAATATTCCTGACACGCGCAAAAGCGAGGAGTCCTTTCGTCAGGGCTCCCCGCTCTCTATACTGCGATTCTTTCTAGAACATCAACTTCAGACCAAATTGAATGACGCGTGGATCTTCGCGAGTTTTCTGTATCAAGCCAAACGTCGGGCCGTCCGAGAAGTTCCCGTCGGGGTTCCGAAACTGCGTATGGTTCCAGGTGTTATAGAACTCCGCCCGGAACTCGGTCTTCCAGCGCTCATTGATCGGAGTCGTCTTCGAAATGACCATGTCCGTATTGCTGATCGCAGGACCACAGCAAAGCGCATGAGGAACATTCCCGTATGCTCCAGGCGCGGGATCCGCGAAGTTCGAAGGGTTGAACCAGTATCCTCCGTTCGTTTTCGGGTTCTGGAACTGGACCGGCCCACTGACTTGCGGCGTATTGGCAGACTCAAAGAAAACGCTGCTCATCAGTTCGGTGTCATCCTCGTCCTCCACGCGAATCGGGAAGCCGCTTTGGTAAATAATGATCGCCGAAACTCCCCAACCGTCGAGAGCCTTTCCCGCGAAACCCGAATATTGCGGGACTGGCAGCGTCCAAATGGGGCTGAAGACGAAGCGATGCTTGGCCGAGAGCAATGAGTTTCCGCGAGTCGCCTCGTAGTTAATCGGGTTGAGCTCATTTTCGAACGATGCGCCCTGGTCAATCGCTTTGCTGAACGTATAGGACGCCTCGAAACTCAAACCGTGCGAATAACTTCTATCGAGAGATATCTGGAGGCCGTTGTAGTTCGAATTGGCCATGGTGCCTTCCTGGAAGATGTTGCTGAACACGGGCACACCGTCCGGCGGGCATCCTACGCCCGTGAGCGGCTGGCAGTTGGGCGACGAATATTTGCGCAAACCGACGAGTGTTACGCCAGGACCCCCGACGACAGTATTCGCCGGCAAGCAATTTCCTCCCGACCCGGCGTTATATGGCAGATACAAACCAGTACAACCGGTGACGACGGAAACGCCAGGAGGCGGCGTATAAGCGGGAATCGTAGTTCCACCCGGAATAAAGTACGAACTATCCGACCCGAACGGGCCGCACGTTCCCGAACCAAGGATATTGTTCAGTTGCAGGCAGGTCTCGGGATTTCCGTAGTTGAGATCGTGCGAGGCCAGCAGGTGGTGGGCTTGCGTACCCACGTAGGCGATCCGGAACACCATGTCCTTGCTTACCTGCCGCTCGATCGTCAGGTTGTACTGTTCGGCGGACTGGGTGACAAGGTTCGGCGTGAATTCACCAAAAAGGAGAATCGGCCGGAATGCCGCCCAGTCTACGCAACCCGCAGGGCCGCCTGCACCCGGACACGGGGTCTGAGGAGTTTGTTTGATTACCCCTCCAAACGGGTTCGGAGTGAAAGGCCCCGCAACAGGATCGCTCGATTGAGGCAAATACGGCAAATTGAAGTTCGGATTGCTGGTGAATGAACTCCCGCCAAACGGCGGTTCCGCACTGAATTGTTCGAGAACCAGTTGTTCCATCGGATTGTAGAAAATGCCGAATCCGGCGCGGATGCTCGACTTGCCGGCGCCGCCGAACAGTTTCCCGAGGAACCCATCGGTCATTGAAGGTGACCACGCCAACCCGATGCGCGGACCAAACGCTTTGTAGTACGTGGACGTCAAACCGCGCGGAACGCCCTTGTCGCCCGGGAACACCAGTCCAAGTGGGAACACGGAGTTCTGGGAGCTGTTCTGTCCGCAATCGCCCGGCGACAACCCGGCCGCTTCCGATCCTGACGTGTAAATAAAGCACGGATATTGCGTCGTAACTTGACCGGGGTGGAAAGTCTGCAGGCGATTGCCGGTATCGTAATACGGTGTATTCAACTCCCAGCGCAACCCATAATTGAGCGTCAGGCTCGGCTTGATCTTCCAACTATCCTGCATGAAGAGATAGAGCGCGGTATTGCGCAGTGTCTCCCCCTGCGCGGCGCCTTGGGAGAAGGAATTTGGCGTCCCGAGGAAGTAATCAGGGTAGCCGTCTGTGTACCCGAGATCATTTGTAATTGGAACATCACAGCCAGCTGTCGCGCCGCCAGTACAAAGATTTGAATCGCTGATGAAGGTGTAATCGCCGTTGATGTTGTAGTAGAGAAACTGATTAAAGTAAGCTTTGCGGAAATCGCCGCCGAACTTAATCGTGTGATTGGCGTATGTCTTCGTGTAAGTGTCGCTCCACTGAAAAGAGTTGCCAGTCTGAGGCAGCTCGCCTTCTACGTTGTTGCCGATATTAAACCCACCGTCAACACCGATGAACGGAATGCCGGTGCGGCCGGGGAGGTTCGTCGTGATTCCCAAGGAAGGATTCGCCGGATCCGCGAAGCAATTCGACGCGGGTACTGCTGCTCCGCACGAGTCTTGGACGCTGGGGAGTGTGCTGAGCGGATGGTCCAGATTGCCTTGGCCTTCCCGGTAGTAATTAAACCGAATCTCATTTACGGCACTCGTCCCAATCGTCCAAGTATGGGAGACATTCCATTGCTGACTGCGCGTGGTCGAAAGGGCCGGAAATCCCGGGAGGTTTGCACCAGCTGCCTGGAAGGTCGAAAACGGGACCGTATCGCTGTCGTTGTTGAAATAATAGTAGACGGAAAGTTGCTGCGTGGCGCTGAGTTTTTGGTCGAAACGAGCCGTCGCCTGATTCTCGTATTCAGCCTCGTTCGGTACCGCGCTAAACACCCCAGTGCCAAACGGAGCGACATACTTATTGTATAGCGCCAGTGCTGTCGGATCGAAACACTGAGCCGGCACCTGATTGTTTGGGAAAATGTTGGCAAATGGCGTTCCAGCGGCGATGGCAGCTCCGCCTTCGGCAGTGACCGCTTGCTGGCAGGTCTGTCCGCTCGATCCAGTCGCGCGGCTCGCGAGTTGGGTCGCAAACGTTGGGTCAACCAGCGTGCCAACAAAGGTGGGGCCGTCCGCCGCAAAGTTGCCGGCGGCCTCGTTCGCGCTCGGTAAGATAACCACGCCAGACGGTTGGCCCTGAATCCGGCGATTCCCTTCGTAAGAACCGAAGATGAAAGTCTTATCCTTCTTGATGGGCCCGCCGAGCGTTCCGCCGAACTGATTCTGATGATAATCCGCAACTGTAGGGTCGAAATAGCCGCGATCATTAAGCGCATTATTTCGCAGAAACTCGTAAATATCGCCGTGCACGTCATTCGTGCCCGATTTCGTCACCACGTTGACGATGGAACCGGAATTCCGGCCATACTCGGCGTCGAAAGTGTTGGTGATGACGCGAAATTCTTCAATGGCGTCAGGCGACGGTTGAATTCCCGGAGCGTTCACGAAAATGTCGTTCGCGTCGCCGCCGTTGACCATGTAATTGTTCGATCGACCGCGGCCGCCGTTGACGGACACCACGCCAGGATTTTCGCTGCCATAAAAGAGGTCCGAGCCAAGTTGGGATTGCACGCCCGGCTGTAACTGAAGAAGCTGATAAGCGTTGCGGGTGCTGAGGGGGAGCTCGCGGATCGACTGATCGTTCATCACCGCGCCGATCTGCGTGCTCGTCGTCTCCACCTGCACAGCGTTGGCTTCGACCGTCACCGTTTCGGTCGCGCCGCCAACTTGAAGCGTCGCGTTGACGAGCGCTACGTGGCCGATGTCAACCACAACATCCTTCTCGACGAATTTCTTAAAGCCGGGCGCGTCAATTGAGACTTGGTAATGCCCGACAGGGAGTTCGACGATCTCGAACACGCCGTCCTTATCCGCGCCGGCCATGCGTGTCGTGTCCGTGCCCGGAAGCGTCGCAGTCACCTGTGCGGTTGGGACGACGGCTCCGGACGGATCCTTCACCATTCCGCGTATCGAGCCGGTGGTCTGTCCCCATGCGGCATTCGAAAAAAGAAGCACTCCCAAAAACGCAAGAACGCACACCCCCGCGCCCGCTCTTGTCCTCATTTGCGCTCCTTTGAGACTCATCCCCACTCGCAGGAAATTATATTGTTCCCCGAGATTTTAATTGCACCGTGCGAAAAAACCTTACTATAATCCGCGAACCTTAGTGGAAGGGTTGCAGGTTGTCAAGGAATTTCGCCTTGCCGGCGCGTCTCGTCACTCGAAAAAAATGAATCGGACGCATGCATATCTTCGCATCAGCGACGTCGCGCGTCTGGTGGGCGTTTCGCCTTCCATTCTGCGCACATGGGAGTCCGTCGGGCTCATCTCTCCCGTTCGGACCGACAGCCGTTATCGCCTGTTCACCTCGCGCGATGTCCGCTTGCTGAAGCGCGCCCAGTTCTTGCGCCGCGCTCGCGGTATGAACGCTCCCGCCATCGTTCACATGCTCCGATCGGAAGGCCTGCTCGCGAATCACGCGCCCGCGAAGCCGAGTCCCGCCGGTCCGCGGCTTCGACGCTTGCGGCTCAAAACGGGCCATTCGCTTTCGCAGGTCGCCAAAGCCGTTTCGGTGTCCGTCGGATTCCTTAGTGCGCTTGAGCGCGGTCACATGAGCGCATCCGTCGCCACTCTTCTCCGGCTCGCGAATTATTATCGCGTGAATATTCTTTCGCTCTTCGACGCGGCCGCGGCAAGCCCAAGCCGCGTCCGTCCGAGCGAGCGCAAGATTCTCGAAACCGGCCCTGGCGTGCGGATGGAATTGCTTGCGTGGGGCGATGCCGTCATGGAGCCGCACTTGTTCCGTATTGCGCCCGGCGCCGGCAGCGGAGATTCCTACGCTCACGAGGGCGAAGAGTTCCTCTTCGTTCTTCACGGCAGCTTGGAAATCGTGCTCGAAGGCGGCGAACCCACTCTATTGCGCGCGGGCGATAGCTTTTATTTCGCGAGCAACATGCGCCATCGCTGGACAAATCGTGGCAAGCGAGAAGTCTCCGTGCTGTGGGTCAACACGCCGCCGACATTTTGAGCTAAGGAGCGTTAATGAAGATAAGTGTTCAGCCGCCACGGAAGCGTCGAGTCCTACTCTTCGCAACGGCTATCGCGTTCCTTCTCGCGGCTGTAGCTTGCAAAAAGGAAGCGCCATCGCTGAGTCTCCTCGTGTGGGAGGGCTATGCGGATCCTTCTTACGTACATGATTTCGAAAACGCGCACAATTGCAAGATCAGCGCTTCTTACATGGGATCGAGCGATGAACTCGTCGCCAAGCTTCGCGGCGGCAGCGCCAGCAACTACGATGTGATTTCGCCTTCAAGCGACGTCGCCACGATGATCGCGTCATCCGGCCTTACGGCTCCGCTCGATCTCTCGAAAATTCCGTCCTACGAGCAACTGTCGTCGCGCCTGCGTTCGCTTCCGCTCGTCCGCGTGAATGGCAACGTCTACGGCGTTCCCTTCACATGGGGTCCGAATCCCCTGCTCTATGACACGACAGTCTTTCCGCAAGCTCCCGATAGCTGGGCCGTCCTTTGGGATCCGAAATACAAGGGCAAAATCTCAGTCTGGGATGAGCTTTCGACGCTCTATATGGCCGCCCAACTTCTCGGCTACGACAAGCCCGACCCCAACCATCTCTACAACCTCTCCGACGAAGAACTCGAAAACGTGAAGAAGAAGCTGCTCGAGCTAAAGCCCAACATCCGCAAGATCTGGGCGACGGGCGGCGAATTGACAAACCTCTTTGAAAATCACGAAATCGTCGCCGCAATGGGCTGGCCGCTCATGACCAACCAGTTGCGCGCCGCGAATTTCCCCATCGGCGAGACGATTCCCAAGGAAAACACCACCGGCTGGATCGATCACCTCATGATCACTGCTGCCAGCGAGCACAAGGATCTCGCGACGCAATTCCTTGAATACATGATCGAAGCCCAAACGCAGAAGAAAGTCGCCGATGTCACCGGATACGATCCCGCAAACCCCGGCGCGGCAGCATTCATGGCCGATGCGCAGAGGAAAAATCTCCATCTCGACGATGTGGACAATTACATGGCGCGAATTTATTTCTGGCAGCAAGTCCCGCGTCGCGCCAAATACAACGAGATCTGGAATGAAGTAAAGGCAGCGCAGTGAATTCGCTTCTCTCCATCCGAAATGTCGCAAAGAAGTTTCAGAACAGGGAGGTTTTGCGAGGCATTTCGCTCGATGTAGCTTCTGGCGAATTTTTGACCATTCTCGGCGAAAGCGGTTCCGGCAAAACCACACTGCTGCGCCTCATTGCCGGATTCGAGCAGCCCGATAGCGGCGAGATTTGGATGGCGGACGAAAGGCTCGACACGCTTCCGCCGCATCGCCGCCACGTGAATACAGTGTTTCAGAGCTACGCGTTGTTTCCGCACCTCTCCGTCTTTGAAAACATCGCTTACGGCCTGCGCGTTCAGCACGTCGCAAAAGCGGAAATTCCTTCGCGCGTTGAACAAGCACTGGCGATGGTCAAGATGGCGGAGTTCGAGCATTCGGCACCGTCGCGTCTCAGTGGCGGACAGCAACAGCGCGTTGCTCTCGCCCGTGCTCTCGTTAATCGTCCGCAAGTCTTGCTTCTCGATGAGCCGCTCTCGGCGCTCGACGCCAACCTCCGCCGGCAAATGCAAATCGAATTAAAATTGCTCCAGCGCGAAGTCGGCATCACTTTCATCTTCGTCACCCACGACCAGGAAGAAGCCATGGCGCTGTCCGATCGCATCGCGCTTCTTCGCGCCGGCGATCTCGAGCAGGTCGCGAGCCCGCGCGAAATCTACGTCCGCCCCGCCACCGCTTACACCGCCAAGTTCATCGGCCAAACAAATCTACTTCGCGCGCAAGTGAGCGGCGGCGTTGCCACAGCGAGCGGAATTTCCTGGCGCATCGCGGGAACATCATCCGAATCCGGCGCGGCGACGTTTTCTCTGCGCCCGGAGTGCATTCGCCTCCTCGGGCAATTTGCTCCCGGCGTTCGCATGGCAGACGGCGGCCCGGTTCGCTTCCGTGCGCAAATCAAGACGCAAACTTTCGGCGGTGCGACCGATTTACTCGAAGTCGCACTCTCCGATGAAAGCTCGCTCCGCGTGCGCATCCCAAGTCACGGGAGCCTCCAGGGCGAGGCGGAATTCGAATTCGCTGCGGCCGACGCCGTCAGCGTCCGCGAGTCCGAACCGAACTAGCATGTACACGCGCGCGTACAAAGCGACCGTGGCCATCCCCCCGCTTCTGTGGGTGACCATCTTCCTACTAATTCCTTACGCGATTCTTTTCTGCTACAGCTTTTGGCAAGTCTCTCCCCTTCAAGTCATCGTCCACGCGTGGACTTTCGACAACTACCGCGAACTCGTTCGCAATCCGATCTATCTGCAAGTGCTCTTTCGTTCGATGCGCATCGCCGGCGCCGTCACCATCCTCGCGCTTCTGCTCGGATATCCTCTCGCCTACTTCCTGTCGTTCTGCGCGACGCGCCGGAAAGATTTGTTCTATCAGCTAGTTATCATTCCGCTCTGGGTCAGTTATCTCGTCCGGGGCTACGCCTGGAAGACGATTCTCGGCAGCGATGGCGTCCTCAACGGATTCTTGCAGTATCTGCACATCACTTCGCACCCAGTTGAATTTTTCCTTTACAGCCCGTTCGCCGTAATTCTTACGCTGACGCACATCTACACACCCTTCACGTTCCTCCCGATCTTCGCGTCGCTCGAGCACGTCCCGCGAAATCTAGTGGAAGCCTCGCAAGATCTGGGCGCGTCTCCGTTCCGCACATTTTGGCGCGTGGTCTTTCCGCTTTCGCTTCCCGGCGTTCTTGCCGGAGCGACGTTTGCCTTCGTCCTTACACTCGGCGATTTCCTCGCTCCCCTGCTCGTCGGCGGCCCGAGCGGAATCATGATCTCTAACATCGTCGTCAGCCTATTCGGCGCGGCCTACAACTGGCCGCTCGGTGCCGCGATTTCCTTCGGCATGCTGGTTCTCGTCGTCACGCTGTTGTTCCTCGTCGAACGCGTCGAGAAGAAATTGAGCTTCTCATGAGATCTCGTAGCGTCGCGTCGCCGGGCTCGCGCTGGCTCAGCGCCTATGCGGCGCTGGTGTACGCGTTTCTCTACCTGCCAATCGTCGTGCTCGCCGTGTATTCGTTCAACGCCGGCGGCGTTGGCGGCTTTCCTCCTCGCAATTTGACGCTATCGTGGTATCGCCTACTGTTTCAGGATGACGCGATCTGGAGCACGCTCCTAAACAGCTTCATCGTCGCGCTGGTCGCCGTTGCGATCTCCATCATTCTCGGCTTGATGGCGGCGCTCGCTCTCGACCGGGTTAATTTCCCCGGAAAAGCGCTCTTTCGGCGCATCGTTCTGCTCCCCCTGATTCTGCCCGGCATCATCACTGGCCTTTCTCTACTCATGCTTTTCGTTGCCGCGGGGATGAAGTTGAGCTTAGTCACCATCACGCTCGGCCACGGCACCGCGTTGATTTCCGTAGCCACCACGGAGATTTTCGCCGGCCTGCAAAAACTCGACCGCGCCCAGGAAGAAGCTTCGCTCGACCTCGGCGCAAATCAATTGACGACGTTCTGGCGCATCACGCTGCCGAACCTGCGCGTCTCTCTCATCGCCGCAGCCCTATTGATTTTTACTCTCTCTCTCGATGAAATCGCCGTCAGCTTCTTCCTCATCGGGCGCAACAACACGCTGCCTCTGGAGATTTGGTCGCGATTGCGGCGCGGCATCACGCCGGAAATCAACGCCATTTCCACCGTCATTCTTCTCTTTTCAATCATTCTGATTCTCGTGTGGTATCGCCTCAGAACGCACGGCGAGAACATTGACGAAAACGCAGCAGCACTTCCCACGGCCATCCAAGGAGACCGGGCATGACACCCACCCGCAGGGACTTTATTAAGTTTGTTGTCGCAGGCTCGATCGCCGCTGGCTGCCCGATTGATTTGTCCCTACTGGCATCCCCGGGCGACATCGAGCCGCAGGTTGATGGCGAGCACTTCGAAATCTGCCACCAGGTTCGCGACGGCAAGACCTTCGCGCATCCGCCCGTATCGAAAACGCATGATGTCGTCATCGTCGGCGGCGGCATCAGCGGCTTGAGCGCCGCATATTTCCTGCGCTCAAAGGATTTCCTGCTTCTGGAAAAGGAGGAACACTGGGGCGGCAACGCTTATCGCGAGGATTTTCAGGGCCAGGGATACGCCACTGCGTCCGCGTACGATTTTGTGGCTTCGGATAGCGCAGTACTCGCGAAAGAAATCGGCCTCGAGCAACTTCCGGTCAACTTCCCCGATCCGACGATCATCAACGGCAAATGGGTGGCCGACACCTGGCGCGGCGGCCTCGACGAGCTTCCCTACCCGCAACCCGTCCGCGACGCCTTCAAGAAATTCCGCGCGGAAATGCTGAAGCTCGGCGCCACCAAGAAACTCGAACGCCTCGACAGCGAGCCTCTTTCGAAATATCTGCAGGATTATCCGCCGGAGCTTACCGCGTGGTGGGATGCCTACGGCCAGTCCAATTGGGGCGCGAAAGCCAAGGATACTTCCGTATACGTTGCGCTCGACGATTTCGTCGAAATCGCGAACGAGAAATTCGAGGACACTCGCATCACGCTGCCCGGCGGCAACGGCGCCATCACGCGGAAGCTATCTGAAGTTCTCCTGGCAAAGTTTTCCGATCGCATGTTCACCGGCGCGACCACGATCTCCGTTGATCCGCAGAAGGATTCTGTAAACGTCACCTACGCGCTCGGCGGCCAACTGCAAACCGTCGCCGCAAAAGCTGTGATCATGGCCGCGCCAAAAATCATCGCTTCGCGCATCGTCTCTGGCATCCCCGACGATCAGATTGACGCCATGCAGTCCATCCGCTACTCGCCATATCCCGTCATCAACATGATTTTCGACAAGCCCGTTTACAATCGCGGCTACGACACCTGGTGCCCCGGAAACAGCTTCACCGATTTCATCGTTGCCGATTGGACCATTCGCAATCAGCCCGGCTACAAGCAGAAATACAACATCCTCACCTTTTACACGCCGATGCAAGAAAAAGACCGCAAGAAGCTCCTGACCATCGAAGGCTGCCAGAAAATCGCCACCGATGTCTTAACTGATTTCAAAAAGCTTTTGCCCGAGTTCAACGTGGACCCGATTGAGATTCACATGTTCCGCCGCGGCCATCCTATGTTCGTAGCCACGCCCGGCAATTTCACCAAGACCATTCCTGCAGCGCGAAAGCCGCTCGATCGCGTTTTCTTTGCTAACACGGATTCAGAAGGTCCGGAATCGCTTGCTGCCGGAGGAGTCGCCGCGTCGAAAAAAGGCGCGGACTGGGTGGAGAAGCGGCTCGCCGGAACATCCTCGCGGCGCGCCGCCGAATCGGTGGGATTTGCCGTTTAGTTCAGAAGAGTGGAAAGCGCGCGGCGGTTAATCTCCGCCAGGATTGCCGCGCGCCGTGAATCGCCGCCGCTCGTCGCTGTAATTCCTTCAAAGGCGCGCATCAGCTCCGCATCCGAAAGTTTGCGCAAGCCCTTGCCGCCTGGACCGTAATTCGAACGCGTAAAAAAGAAATCCGGACTTGAACTCGCGCTGGCCTTCGTCGCAATCTTCACGGCTTCCAGCAGCTTCCTGCATTCCGCGCAAGCGCCTTCAGGAGAGCACTCGTTGCAATGCTCGATGTGCTCCCAAAATTTGCTCAGCGCGCCCGTGTCTGTGCGTTCGTACAGCATAAAATCGGCCTCGATCCTTTAACGCGATTAATGACTGACAGAAAGATTGCGAATGCCTGCGCCAAGCGACGTGACCGTCCCAAGCACCTGAGGCACCCACCACATCCGCCGCATCGTGCCGTTCTCACTATGCTGCATCTTGCGGCCAATGAAATCGAAAAGTATCGGAGTCGCTTGGATGGCGGCATACATCGCCGGCGTGCCCGCCACGGGGCGCAGCAACGGATTCAATTCCGTGTGTCCTTGCGCGACTGCTCGGTTCGTTGTCCATGCGTCGAAAGTCGCCGCGCTTGATTGCGCCAGCGCCAGCGCCAGCCAGCTATGCCCCGGGCGCAGAACCGACGTTCTGCGTTCGGGCAGCGGCGGCAATTTTTCATATTGAGGAGGAATGTGAACGGCCGCCAAAACTTTCGAGGTCATGTCCGGGAATACCGGATCGGCGCTAGTTGATTTTGCTTTGCTTCCGTCGTCGGGAAGATTCAGCAGGCGAATTCCGTCGTTATCAAATCGAGAAGGAGCAGGAGTAGTGGAAGTAGCGATCGTTGGCTGAAACGCAGCGAGCGAAGTTCGCTCATCGGACAGAATAGTGGCGTAATAATTCGCCGCCGGCGGATTCTTGATAGCGTCGGCGATTCTGACGGGAACCGCTGGCGCCTGAAACAGTAAAACTAGGGTGGCTATCACCATGCACTGTACTCCGATGGTCTTAAATCTATGCAATGGTGATAACGCAAGAGAGAGGCCATCATGCGCACGGGAGTGGTACTTTCTTATGCTATTGAAGGCGCGGCAGTTAGCTCAATTTCAGGTTCTTCGGCGGGTGAGTTTGCACTCGTTTGCGCATGCCCTGTGGAAAACCGTTTCCCATCAAGCGAAGACGGTAGGTAAGACGAAAAATGGCTGTATGCGCGAAAGAGGTCTAGTCCGCTGGTGCGGCCGCCAGAAGCGTTCGCAGGCTTTCACGACACGCTAAAATTGTTCGTTCGATATCAGCGTCAGTATGCGCCGCGGAGACGAACAGCGCTTCATACTGCGATGGCGCCACAAAAATTCCGCGATCGAGCATCGCCGTAAAAAACGCCGCGAATCTCTTCGTATCCGACTTCTTCGCGTCGTCGTAGTTTCGTACGGGGACGTCACAGAAAAATAGGGTCACCAGCGATCCCACTGCGCTCACACGAGCAGGCACGCCCACATCTCGGATCGCGCCAGAGACGCCCTCCGCGAGTCGCGCAGCCTTGCGATCCAGCTCATTGTAAAATCCCGGTGCGCGCAGATGCGGCAGCGTCGCCAAGCCCGCCCGCATCGCGAGCGGATTCCCTGAAAGTGTCCCCGCCTGATAGACCGGCCCGAGCGGCGCCACCATTTCCATGATTTCCCGCCGGCCTCCATAAGCAGCAACCGGTAGCCCGCCGCCAATAATTTTCCCCAGTGTCGTCAAATCGGGTTGAATTTTGTAGACGCTTTGCGCGCCGCCGAGGGCCGTTCGGAATCCGCTGATTACTTCGTCGAAAATCAACAGCGCGCCTTCTCGCCGCGTCACATCGCGCAGCCCTTCGAGAAATCCCGGCTCCGGCGGAACGACTCCCATATTCGCCGCTACCGGTTCCACAATCACGGCCGCGATCTCGCCCGTGTGCGAACCGAACACTCTCTCGACAGCCGCGAGATCGTTGTACGGCACATTGATCGTTAATTTCGCGAAAGCTTCCGGGACGCCGGGGCTCGCCGAAATCCCCAGCGTCGCCAAGCCCGAGCCTGCCTGCGAAAGAAAACTGTCCGAATGCCCGTGATAGCAGCCCTCGAATTTCACGATGAGGTCTCGTTTCGTGAATCCGCGAGCGAGGCGAATCGCGGACATCGTCGCCTCTGTGCCCGAGCTGACGAAGCGCATCATCTCGATCGACGGCACCGCGCTCGCGATTTGCTCGGCAAGCTCGCTCTCAAGCGGCGACGTCATGCCATAGCTCGTCCCGTACGCTGCTTGATCCTGGATCGCCTTCGTGACGGAGGGATGCGCGTGGCCCAAAATCATCGCGCCCCACGAGCAGACGTAATCCAGGTATTCGTTGCCGTCTGCGTCGTAGAGCCGCGCGCCTTCTGCCCGCTCGATAACAAGAGGACTTCCACCCACAGCGCGAAACGCTCGCACAGGACTATCCACGCCGCCGACAAGAATTTTCTCGCTTCGGCGAAAAATCTGCGCGGAACGCGGCCTCGGCTTTGAAGGCATTCTTGCTCGTCTCCTCAACAAGCCTTGAGCCACCGCGCTGCATCTTTGGCGTGGTAGGTCAGAATAATTCCGGCACCCGCGCGCTGGATGCTGGTGAGAATTTCGAGCACGACGCGCTTCTCGTCGATCCATCCATTTCGCGCTGCCGCTTTGACCATCGAGTATTCGCCGCTCACGTTGTACGCAGCTACCGGAACATCAAACGCATCGCGAACCCGCTGAACAATATCGAGGTAAGGAAGTGCGGGCTTCACCATGATCATGTCCGCGCCCTCTTCGAGATCGAGCGCCACTTCCCGCAACGCTTCGCGCGCATTGGCGGGATCCATTTGGTAGCTGCTGCGATCGCCAAACTGCGCGGCGGATTGCGCCGCCTCGCGAAACGGCCCGTAAAATCCGGAGCAATATTTCGCGGCGTAGGAAAGAATCGCAATGTCCACGAATTCGCTCTCGTCGAGCTTTCGCCGAATCGCCCCGACGCGCCCGTCCATCATGTCCGAAGGCGCCACGATGTCCGCTCCGGCTCGCGCATGAGACAGCGCTTCATCGGCCAGAATCTCCAGCGTCGGATCGTTCAGCACTTCGCCGTCTTTCACTACGCCGCAATGTCCGTGACTGGTGTACTCACATAGGCAAATATCCGTCATCACAATCAGATTCAGCTTGGCTTTGCGAACGGCTTCAATCGCTCGCTGCACGGGGCCGTCGGACGCTGTTGCTTCCGAACCCTTCTCGTCCTTCTTTTCTGGCAATCCAAACAAAATGATTCCGGGAATTCCGAGCTGTTCCACTTCGCGGCATTCTTCGATGAACTTGTCCACGGATCGCTGGTAAATTCCCGGCATGGAGCTGACTTCGGTGCGCACATTCGTACCGGGGCAAACGAACATCGGATAAATCAGCCCTTGCGTGCTGAGTCGCGTCTCGCGCGCCAGGCCGCGCAAGCCTTCATTCCGCCGCAATCTGCGCGGGCGCTGCACCGGAAAGCTCATGAAGTCTTCACTCCCGAGGATTCTCTCTCGAAGTAGGCTGCGATGGCGTCGCCGAGCCCGTCCGACGTGGATTCCGATGATTCAATCGCAACGTTCCACCCGTCTTCGCGAATTGCCCGCGCCGTCGTCGGCCCGATCGCCGCAAACTTCGCCGATTCCGAAAGTACGCGCATCGCATCCGCTCCTATCAACTCCGCGAAATTCCTAAACGCCGAAGGACTCGCAAACGAAATCACATCGACATCGCCGCTGCGAATTCTGTCGAGAGCCGCGGCGGCTCGATCCACCGGTTCTTCCGTTCCGCGAATTCTTCCGATTGGCGCCGCAGTTTCAGTCCCCGGCGCGACCGTCCGGTACGCCACAACATCAATCACTTGCCCCACAAATTCGCCGAGAAATCGCGTCAAATCATCTTTTGCCAAATCGCTGCGCGGGAGCAAGACGCGTTTCCCCGCCAGTTCGCCGCGCAATTCCTGCGCGAGCGCTTCGCCGTTGTGGCGTTTCGCGATGTAATCCACCGCCAGGCCTTCCGATGACGCGGCCGCAGCCGTCGCCGGCCCAACGGCCGCGATCTTCGTTCCGCCCTTCGACCCACCTGGCGCAATTCCGAGCGCACGGGCGCGCCGCACGAAATGCTTCACCGCGTTTTCGCTCGTAAACAAGATCCAGTCAATCCGATCGAGCGATCGTAAAGTCGCATCGAGGATTACCGTGTCCTCGGGATCGGCAAAGCTAACAGTCGGAACAAGCAGAACTTCCGCGCCAAAACCTTCGAGGCGCGCAATCAGCTCCCGCGCTTGCTCCGCCGCGCGCGTCACCACCACGCTCCTTCCAGCGAGCGGTTTGTGCTCTCCACTCACGACGTCGCTCCACCCGTAACGCGCCCCGCAATCTGCAGAATTCTATCCGCGCCGGAATTCAGTAGCCGCCGCCCCAATTCTCTTCCAATCGTCTCGGCTGACGAAATCGCTCCGCACGAATTTCCGCGCACGCAATCCGCTCCGTCCACGCTGAGCACCGCTGCGTCAATATGCAACTCGCCGGCGCCAATCCGCGCCCAAGCGCCAAGCGGAACCTGGCAGCCGCCTTGAAGCTCGGCTAACAGCGCACGCTCGGCCGTAACGCACGGCCGCGCTTCCTCATCGTCAAAATTGCGCACAATCCCAACCGTCTCGCCGTCATCGGCGCGCGTCTCAATTCCCAGCGCGCCCTGGCCCACCGCAGGCAACATCACGTTCGGATCGAGCACATCCGTCGCCCGCCCGCCGAGTCCAAGCCGATCGAGTCCAGCCTTAGCGAGAACGATGGCGTCGAAATCTCCCGCGTCGAGCTTTCGAATTCTCGTGTCCACATTTCCGCGCAAATCACGCACATCGAGATCGTGCCTATAATGCCGCAATTGCGATTGGCGCCGCAGGCTGCTGGTCCCCACGTGCGCACCAGATTTCAAATCGTCCAGTTTTTCACCGCGTCGCGCGACGAGGCAATCGCGGGCTTCATCACGTTTCGTTATCGCGCTGATCTGAAGGCCGCCCGGCAATTCCGTCGGAACATCCTTCATGCTGTGCACCGCCAGATCCACACGCCCGTCGAGAAGCGCGTCTTCCAACTCCTTGATGAACACGCCTTTCAATCCCATCTGTCCGATCGCCGATTCCTGAAATTTGTCGCCCGAAGTCTTGATAATCACGATTTCCCCGGTCACTCGCTGCCGCTCCGCCAATTGATCGCGAATGAAGTTCGCCTGCCAAAGCGCGAGTGCACTTCCGCGCGTCCCGATCCGCAGAACCTTCACTTATCCTCGCCGTCGAGCCCGAAAAGATCGCGCAACGCTTCGATTCCTGCGAGCCGCTGCCGCAATTCTCGCGTACGGCGCAGCCGGTCGCTCGGCGTCTGCACCACGCGTTCAATCAGTTCTGCCGTAAGCGCCAGAATCCGCTCGCGCTCCTCTGCCGGCAGGCCCGAAAGTTCCTCAGCCCGCTCGTCGAGAAGCGCCGTACGCTCTTTCAGCAGCCGGTCGCGCAGTTTGCCAGTCATCGAGAGCGCTTCAACACTGCTGCACCACGTTTCGAATTTCGAGATGTGCTCGGTGATGAGCGACTCCGCGCGCGGCACTTCCGCTTCACGCGCCTTGCGGTTCTGCTCAACAATTTCGCCGAGGTCATCAATGTTGTAGAGGTAAAGGTTATAGAGGCTCGCCGCCGCGGGCTCAACGTTGCGCGGCACGCCCAGATCCACAACGAAGAGCGCCCGCCCTCCATGCGCCTCGTGAACCCGCTCGAGCATCGCTTTCGTGATCGCGCCCTCAGCGTTTACCGACGTCACGATGATGTCGGCCGGCGCCATCGCCGTCTCAAGCGTTGCCCAATCCGCCGATTCCCCGCCCATGCGTCGCGCCAAATCCTCCGCGCGCTCGCGCGAACGATTCACCACCACCAATCGGCCAATTCGGCGATCTCGCAAGTGCTCCACAACTTTCTCCGCCACAGCTCCGGCGCCGATAATCACCGCTTCATGGCCTTCGAGATCGCCGAACACCTGCTCAGCCAATTTCACGCCGGCCCACGCCACCGACATCGGACGCGTCCCCACTTCCGTTTCCGTGCGCACGCGTTTCCCAACTTCGAGCGCACCTTGAAACAATCGGTTCAGAACCGGCCCGGTAGATCCATGCTCCAGCGCCCGTCCGTATGCCTCACGAACTTGTCCCAAAATTTCCGCTTCGCCGAGAAGCATCGAATCAAGCCCCGAGGCCACGCGGAACAAGTGCCGCACCGCTTCAGTATTATTTTCGCGGTAAACCCGCCCGTTGAGTTCAGCCGGTGCAAGCCCATGAAAATCCGCCAGCAATCTCTCCATCACGCCCTGCACATCCGAATTGGGGATCGGCGCGACGCCATAAAGCTCGCTGCGATTGCATGTGGACAGCACCAGCGCTTCTTCGAGTGTGCCGCTCAGGCGCAGTTCGTCCGAGGCGCGTAATGCCTGTTCCGGCGTGAACGCAATTCGCTCGCGCAGTTCCAGGGGCGCCGTTCGATGGTTACAGCCGATGAGCGCAATCTGGACGCGCCCCATCGCGAGATTTGCTGATACAAGATCCGTTGGCATCACATAAACCGATGAAATCCGGTCAAATAAAAATTAACGACCGTGTAGCTGAATAGCACGACCACAAAATTAAAAGCGCAAATATAAGCCGCGCGCGCCCCGCGCCAGTTAGCGCTGCTCGCCAGCCAAAGATAGATGGCGTACGCGCCAAAAATCGCCAGCGTAACGATTACCTTCGGATCTGCCGCGGAATACCGTCCGAGCAACCGGTGCTCCCACACGAAGCCGAACGAAACTCCCAGCGCCAGCGACGCCAGCCCCACCCACACGCTGCTTCGGCTCATCCGTTCGAGCACATCAAGCGCGGGAAATCGCCAGAAGACCAGCCCCGGCCGTCGCGCTCGCAGCACGCGGTTCTGTATTAAATAAATCAGGCTGAGTGCAAAGGACAGCGCGAACGCTGCGTAAGCCAGCGTATTCAATGTGACGTGCAGTGCAAAAAGCGGCCCTCGCGCCGGCGGCGGTGCCGGAGCAGTTTGCGGCGCCAGCAGCGTGACCAAGCTAATCCACACCAGCAAGATTGGCGTCACGAACGCGCCGACGGACCGCTGCCGGTGAAAAACTTCAAGCCCGAGATAAGTAACGCCGAGAAGCCACGCGAAAAGCGACATCGAGCCATAAAGGTCGTCGTAGGGTACGGAGTGAATCCAACGCGATCGCTCAAGCAAAGCCGCGTACTGGAGAATAATTCCGAGCGCGAGGCACATCGTCGCCACTCGCCCGATCCGGCGATCATTTGTGTATAGAAAGCGCGCGTAGCAGAAAAAACTGGCGGCATAGATCGCGATGCTCGCATATCCCCAGGCGTTATTCATCCCGCCTCTTCCGCGCGCCGGCATGCAAGCAGTTTTTCAAATTCGCATTCAATGCAGCAGACTCCCCAAGCGATTTATTATAGCCCTGAAACACGCATTGCCCTTCCGCGAGCAGTGCTCAAATGGCACCCCGCCGCACCGCTCCATAGCTGACCATCTGCTATCATAGTCGCTGAGGCGCCGGGGACTTCGAGTTCGCATGGAACTTGCCACTCAGAATCGAAAGCAGCTATTCCTTCGCGCATGCCGCTCCGAGCCAGTCGAGCGCGTACCAGTCTGGATCATGCGCCAAGCGGGCCGCTACCTGCCCGAATATCGCGCCCTTCGTGAAAAGCACTCATTCCTGGAGGTTTGCAAGACGCCAAATCTTGCCGCCGAGGTCTCCCTACAGCCGTTCCACCGTCTGGGCGTGGATGCCATCATCGTTTTTTCCGACATCCTTATCGTCGCCGAAGCGATGGGCCTGCCCCTCGACGTCCCTGATTCCGGACCCGTCCTCGGCAACCCAGTGCACAATGCGAGCGACGTTGATCGCCTGCGCGTTTTTGATCCGAACGAGACGACACGCTTTCTCGGCGACGCCATCCGGGCAATCTGCCACAGCGGCGGGCCGACCGTTCCGGTCCTCGGCTTTGCCGCTGCTCCCTGGACGCTCGCCTGCTACATGGTCGAAGGCCAAACGCGCGGCGAGCTCGTCAAAATCAAGCAGATGCTTTACACCGCGCCCGATTTACTGCGCGCGCTTCTCGACAAAATCGCTCGCGCCACCGCCCCCTATCTTCGCGCGCAAATCGAAGCCGGCGCGGCCGCCGTCCAGCTTTTCGACACATGGGCTGGCGAATTGAGCCAGGGCGAATACGACGCTTTCGCGCTTCCCGCCACGCAACGCGTCAACGAAGAAATCCGCAAGAGCGCCGCGCCAGTGATCCTCTATTCCAAAGGCACATCACATCTCCTCAGTTCGCTCGCGAAATCCGGCGCCGATGTTCTCAGCGTGGACTGGCGCATCCCGCTCGATGAAGCCCGGCGCGTCGTAGGCCCTCGCATCGCGCTTCAAGGAAATGTCGATCCGCGCATTCTCCTCACGCGCGAAGACATCGCCGTCGGCGCCGCCCGCGCCGCAATTTCGCAAACAGCCGGCCGCGGGCATGTCCTGAATCTCGGCCACGGCATTCTGCCCAACACGCCCGTCGAAATCGCGCAGGCATTCGTTCGTGCAGCCCAGGAATACCAATTGACCGCAACCGAAGTGAACGCACCCGAAGTGACGAGAACCAAAGACGCGCGCGCCGAAGCAAGCCGGAGAGCGTAGCGAAAGAATCGAAGCGCAATGTCCGAAACAACTCCAAAGCCGCTTGACGCTCGCACGATCTCCCAGGTATCCGAGGAATTCCTCGCCAAATACAATCGCCCCGGCCCTCGCTATACCAGCTATCCCACCGCCCCAGTCTGGAAAGAGGATTTCGGTCCCGACGATCTTGAAAAAGTTTTCGCCACTGCCGATTCCAACGCCACCCCCGTCTCCCTCTACATGCACATCCCGTTCTGCGAAAGCCTGTGCCTGTTTTGCGCGTGCACCGTTTCGATACAAAAAGACAAGGGCGTCTCGATTCCCTATCTCGCCACGCTAAAAAATGAAATCGAGCATACCGCCCGCTTCGTTTCCAAATCGCGGCCCGTGGTGCAATTCCACTGGGGCGGCGGCACGCCAACCTATCTAAGCCCGGCGCAAATGGAGGAATTGTTCACCTTCACGCGCGAGAGATTTGCGTTCGCACCCGACGCCGAACTCGGAATCGAAGTAGACCCGCGCGTCACCTCTCACGAACATCTCACGACGCTGCGCCGCCTCGGCTTCAATCGCCTCAGCATGGGCGTGCAGGACTTCAATCCGCAAGTCCAGCAAGCGATTCACCGCATCCAGCCATTCGAAATGACCCGCGATCTCATCCTCGACGCGCGCGCGCTCGGCTTCGACAGCATCAACGTGGATTTAATCTACGGCCTGCCTCACCAGACGACCGAAAGTTTCACAGCGACGATCGATCAGGTTCTCACTTTCGCCCCGGATCGTGTCGCCATGTTCAGCTACGCTCATGTTCCTTGGCTGAAAAAGCAGCAAGGTTCGTTCATCGGTCATTTGCCTGAAGGCATGGAGAAATTTCGCATCTTCCGAGCTGGCCTCGCGCAATTCATCGGCGGCGGCTACGAATATATCGGCATGGACCACTTCGCGCGTCCCGGCGACGAGCTTGCCGTCGCCCAACGCAATCGCACCCTGCACAGAAATTTCCAGGGTTACACGACGAAAGCCGGCGCCGACCTTTACGGCATGGGCGTGAGCGCCATCAGCGGCTTTGGCGCGGCCTACGCGCAAAATTATCGCGAAGTGCCCGCGTACGCTTCAGCTGTCGCGCGGCGCGGCATCGCCACCATGCGCGGCTATCGCCTCACCGATGACGATCGCCTGCGCCGCGAAGTGATCGGCCGCCTCCTCTGCCACACCGTGATTCGCAAACACGAAATCGAGCAGCAATTCGGAATTTCGTTCGACGAATATTTCTCGCCTGAGATAACACAGCTTGAAGAGTTCCGCGCCGATGGCCTAGTCACTCTAGACGACGACGAAATCCGCGTCACGCCGCTCGGCCGCGTTTTTATTCGCAATACCGGCATGGCCTTCGATCGCTACCTGCGCGAGCAGCAAATGGATAGCCGGCCGCTATTCTCCAAAACTCTCTGACCGCGCGGCAATCGTGACGCAGCCAATCCAAGTCGCCGTCATCGGAGCCGGAATCTCCGGCCTCTCCTGCGCCCATCGCCTGCGCCAACTCGGCGTTTCCGTTATCGTCCTTGAATCTCAGGAGCGCGGCGGCGGACTCGTCGGCACGATCGAGCGCAATGGCTTTCGCTTCGAAACCGGCCCGCAAAGTTTTCTCTGCACCAAGCCGGTCCTGGAGCTAATTCGCGCGCTCAATATCGAGGGCGATCTGTTGCTAGCGAATCCCCGCGCGCCCCGCTACATTTACAAAAACAAGCGTCTCCACGCGGTGCCCATGTCCCCGCCCGCGATACTAACAAGCTCGCTTCTCAGTTTCAGTTCGCGCTATCGCATCATCGCCGAACGGTTCCGCCACACGAGGCCGCCGACACCTGAGGAATCTGTTGCCGATTTCGTTCGCCGGAAATTCGGAAACGAGATACTCGAATATCTGGTCGCACCGTTTGTTTCCGGCGTCTACGCCGGCGATCCAGAATTCCTGAGTCTGAAAAGCGCGTTCCCTACGCTCGATGAATGGGAGCGCGATCACGGCAGCATCATTCGCGGCGCGATGAATTCGCGGAAGACATCGCCAGGTCCGCGGCCCGCTTTGTGCTCGTTCCGCGAAGGCATGAAAACCTTGATGGAAACGCTCACTCGCAATCTGGATTCAGCATTCGTTCCCGGCGTCCGCGCCGATTCGATCGAACGAAGCGCCTCCGGTGGCGGTTTCACAATTCGAATCACGCAGAGCGGCCAGCGCGAAGAAATGAAAGTTCAATCCGTCATTCTTGCAACGCCTGCTTACATCTCCGGCCACATCGTCGACGCCCTATCTCCAAATCTGGCGAAATCGCTCCTCGGCATCCCTTACGCTCCCGTGGCCGTCGTCGCGCACGGCTACAAGCGCCTGCAAGTAGCCAATTCGCTCGTCGGCTTCGGCGTTCTTATCCCGCGCAAAGAGGCCTTGCGCACGCTTGGCACAGTTTGGAATTCTTCGCTCTTCCCCGGCTCCGCTCCATCGGATTCCGTTCTAGTCACAAGCTTCGTCGGTGGCGCCACCGATCCAGAAATCGTTCACGAAGAGCCGGATGAGATCAGCTCGATCGTCGAGGAAGAAACCAGTCGAATTCTTGAAATCAGCGGCGCGCCCGTCGCAAAGCAAGTCACGCGCTACACGAAAGGCCTGCCGCAATACAATCTCGGCCACGCGCACATTCTCGAAAATATCAATGAGGAGCTCGCGAACTCGCCAGGTGTTTTCTTGACCGGCAATTATTGGATTGGACCCGCATTGGGCAATTGCGTTGAGGCAGGCAAGCAGGCAGCCGAGTCCGCGCAGGCTTATCTAACCGCTCAGAAGTCCGCGACAGCCGCGCAATCCACAATTCCGGCCGCGAGCTAAAATTCTCCGCGCGGCCGCCTGTACCGGTGAGCCAGCCGAATCCGCCGGCGCGATTCCGCATCGCGATATCGCCGGCGTTCCACCGCCGTTTTGAGAATCAGCGGCGGAATCGAGCGCGGGTGCCGCTCGGTATCAATCGCCACAAATGTTAGATAAGCGCTGCTCGTATGCTTGCGCTCGCCCGTCAGCACATTCTCCGAGAACACTTTCACGCCAACTTCCATCGAGGTGTGGAACACGCGATTCACGCTCGATTTAAGAACGATCAGCTCGCCCACTTTGATGGGATTCCGAAAATCCACATAGTCCATGGACGCCGTAACCACGTGGCTGTTTGAGTGCCGATGCGCGGCGATCGCACCGGCGATGTCGACGAGGTGCATGACGCGCCCGCCGAGGATGTAGCCCAGCGGATTCGCATCGTTCGGCAGCACCACTTCCGTCATCTCTGAACGCGATGCGCTCACCGGCTTCCCCGCCAGCGCATCCGGCTTCCCGCCCGCCATAGATTTCGCCCGTGCCTTCGACTTTTTCGTCGCCATTTCTCTTCTCGTCCGTGTCAATTTGTGTGTTCGTGGCGCGGGCATCCTGCCCGCGTCTTCCTGAGCCTCGGCCCGATTAACAAGTCTCGCCGCGTGATCGCGCGAATGGCAATCGTGCACTCGTAGCGCCGGCATCTTGCCGGCGTTTTTCCACGGCGACCTTCGCCTTCAACGCTCTCGAGGAACTCGCTCAAAATAAGTCGCTATTCACCCCGGCAGATCTCTCGCAGCCAAGAATCCGCTATGATACGCTTTTAGCGTCAATGACCCCAACAACCAAGACACGCCGCGAAAGCCTCGAAGGATTCGTTAAGGCCAGTCCGAACGACGCCTTCGCCCGCTACGGCTTGGCGCTCGAATGCGCCAAACTCGGCGACGACGCCGCAGCGCAAGAACACTTCAAGCAACTTATCGCGGCAAATCCAAGCTACGTCGCTGGATATTTTCATTACGGCGCGCTGCTCGCGCGCCTCGGAAATAACCTCGAGGCCCGCCAAATTCTGACGACCGGCGTGGCCGTAGCAGAGCAATCAGGCGATGCGCACGCGCGCGACGAAATGCAGGCCGCGCTAGCCGCGCTGCCTTGATTTCGCATCACCCGATTTAGTGAGGACCAGTTTCCATGACTCTGATTCGAATCCCGCTCTTTCCTCTGCCGCTGGTTCTCTTCCCTCACGCCATTCTGCCGTTGCACATTTTCGAGCCGCGCTACAAACAAATGATCCGCGAGTGCATTGATTCCGAATCGAAATTCGGAGTCATCCTCGCCGGCGATCGCGGCATCGCCAAGGTTGGCTGCACCGCCGAAGTGACCGAGGTCACACGCCAATTCGACGACGGCCGGATGGATATTCAAGTCGAAGGCCGCGGCGCATTTGAAATCGAGAGCGTCGTCGAGGAAAAGCCGTATTACGAAGCCAACGTCCGAATGCTCGAAGATGACACCGACGCGAAAAATACGGCGATTCCCGAGAGCTTGCTCGAACTATACGCCCGCTGCCACATACTTTTCTTCGGCAGCGAGCCCGAAGAATTTGATCGCGACAACAACGCATCGCTCGCCTTCGCGATCGCCGAGGGTCTTCCGCTCGATCTCGAAGACAAACAAACGATTCTCGCGCTGCGAGATGAAAACGAGCGCCTCGCGCGCCTCGTTCCCATGCTCAAACAATTGATTCCACAGGCCGAAGTCCGTTATCGCATGCGCCGCAAGGCCGGCGGCAACGGCCACGCCAGCGCTTGAGGGCAACTTTCTGCGCGGGGCTGCATCATTTATAATGAGAACCTAAACGCGCGCAACGACCGGCCCTTCCTTTTCCGGTCTGAATGAGGTCTCGATGAGTGTTCGTCCCAGTAATCTCGGTGAACTTCGCCGCAGTGCCTGGCCGGAAGAAAAAATCCGCCATCGCTCCGTGAAGCAGGAGTTGCGCGACAATCTCCTCGCGCGCCTCGAGTCCGGCGAACCGCTCTTTTCTGGAATTCACGGCTACGAAGATACGGTAATTCCGCAAATCGTGAACGCTCTGCTGTCGCGGCATCACTTCATCCTGCTTGGTTTGCGCGGTCAGGCCAAGACGCGAATTCTCCGCGGCCTCGTCTCGTTCCTCGACGAACAAATTCCCGCAATCGCAGGCTGCGAGATCCACGATAATCCCTACGATCCGATTTGCCGCGCATGCCGCGATCGCATTCGCGCCGAAGGCGACGCAACTCCCATCGTCTGGATCGACCGCGACCATCGCTACGTCGAGAAACTCGCGACTCCCGACGTGACCATCGCCGACATGATTGGCGACGTTGATCCCATCAAAGCCGCTCGCGGCGGCCGCGATCTCTCAGACGAGCTCACCATTCATTACGGACTGCTTCCGCGCGCAAATCGCGGCATCTTTTCGATCAACGAATTGCCCGATCTCGCGGGAAAAATCCAAGTCGGCCTTTTTAATATCATGCAGGAAGGCGATGTCCAGATTAAGGGTTATCCCATCAGGATGCCGCTTGACGTTCTGCTCGTCTTCACCGCGAACCCCGAAGACTACACGGCGCGTGGAAAAATCATCACCCCGCTAAAAGACCGTATCGGCTCCGAAATTCGAACTCACTATCCAGCCACCGTGCGCGAGGGCATGTCCATCACCGCGCAGGAATCGTGGATCGATCGCAAAGGCCGCGGCAAGGTAATCGTTCCGCATTACGTTGCGGAAGTGATCGAAGAAATTGCGTTTCTCGCGCGCGAAGATAAGCGTGTGGACCGCCGTAGCGGCGTCAGCCAGCGCCTGCCGATCAGCGCTCTCGAAAATGTCGCCAGCAGCGCCGAGCAACGCGCCGTTCGCAACAAGGAATCAGTCGCCGTGGCGCGCGTAGCTGATATTTATTTCGCCATTCCCGCGATGACCGGAAAATTCGAGCTTGAGTACGAAGGCGAAGTTCGCGGCGCCGACAATATCGCACGCGAACTGATCCGTTCGGCGATCGGCAAAGTGTACACGCGATATTTTTCCGAAGCGAATCTCCAACCGGTCGTGCAATGGTTCGAACTCGGCGGAGACCTCAAAGTCGCCGTGAATGCCTCTGCGTCCGAACATTACGCGCAGCTCAAGAAGATTCCAGGCCTTCTCGACAATCTCGCGCCGCTCAGCGTCGGTTCGAAATCCGAGCAACCCGTTGTCGCCGCCGCGGCCGAGTTTGTCCTCGAAGGCCTCTGGGCGCACAAACGCATCAGCCGCAGCGAAGAGCGCGGTTTCTTTGCCGATGCACGACGCGCGCCGGAACCGCGCGAGCCGCAGGCGCCTGGCCGCGCTCCGCGCCGGCAGTTCAACTAGGGGATCCCGGAACACTTATGAAATACATCCGCTACACGAAATATACGGGCGAAGCCGCGGACGACCTGGATCTTCAGGAGCTGATGAAGCGCCTTTCCGATTTCCTTCTCGGAAGCGGATACGAATCGCAATACAGCATGTATGAAATGGATTCTTCTTCGATGTCGTCCGAGCGCGCCATGGATGAACTCCGCGAAGCGATACTCCGCGCGCTCGAAGAAGGCGACCTGCTCCCTCCGAAATTGATGGAGCAGCTCATGGAAAATCCGGATCTCTCGCAAAATCAACAGCTCCGCGAATTAATTGATCGCTTGATCGAACGTCTCGAGCAGGAAAACTTCATTTCGAGTCAGCCGCCGCAAGTGACTGCGCCGCCTTCGCAAACACCTGGGGGGCAAATCGGAAAAGACCAACCCAATCTCAACGCTCGCTTCGAAATCACCGACAAAGCCATCGATTTTCTTGGATTCAAGACGCTGAAGGATCTTCTCGCATCCCTCGGGAAATCGAGTTTCGGACGGCACGACACTCGCGATCTCGCCACCGGAGTCGAATCCGGCGGAGCTTCGAGACCGTACGAATTCGGCGACACGCTCAATCTCGACATCGGCGAAACTCTGTTCCGCGCCGTCCGCCGCAATGACTCGCAGGTGCCGATTGAAATCGATTATTCGGATCTGATGGTCCACCAGTGCGAATATCAAAGCTCATGCGCCACCGTGCTGATGCTCGATTGCAGCCACAGCATGATTCTTTACGGTGAAGATCGTTTCACGCCCGCGAAGCGCGTCGCGCTCGCGCTCGCCCACTTAATCCGTACGCAATATCCCGGCGATTCGCTGCATTGCGTTCTATTCCACGATTCCGCCGAGGAGATTCCGCTCGGCAAGCTCGCGCGCGTTCAGGTCGGCCCGTATTACACGAATACGCGCGAAGGGCTGCGCATGGCGCAGCGCATTTTGAATCGCCAGAAAAAAGACATGCGGCAAATCGTCATGATTACCGATGGCAAGCCTTCCGCACTGACGCTCGAGGATGGCCGCATCTACAAAAATGCCTTCGGGCTCGATCCGCTCGTCGTGACCCAAACTCTCGAAGAAGTATCGAAGTGCCGCCGCGCCGGGATTCTGATCAACACGTTCATGCTTGCAAGCGACTACAGCCTCGTCCACTTCGTTCAGAAAGTGACCGAACTCTGCCGCGGCAAAGCGTATTTCACCACGCCCTACACGCTCGGCCAATATCTGCTCATGGATTACGTGCAGAAGAAAACTCGCAATATTCATTGATGCCGAAGGCACGTTTGAGCTTCTGCTGTTACGCTCCCAGCCGGTGCTGCGCAAGAAATCCGCACCGAGATCCGATGAGCAGCATCAAATCAGTGTGGCTTAAAATCTAGATTGGTGGCTGACGAATCGTGTGCGCCTTTTGGTCCAAGAAAAACGCGGGAGGTATGCTGGAAGCCGGGGTGGCCGCTCCGGATTTCACTCTCAATGACGTTGATGGCAAACCGCATTCACTGGCCGAGGCGCTGAGGAACGGGCCGGTTCTAGCGGCATTTTTCAAAATTTCCTGCCCTATCTGCCAGTTTACGTTTCCATTTATCGAGCGAATCTTTGAACGATACGGCGGCGGAAAGGCGCAAATCTGGGGAATTTCTCAAGACGACGCGCGCGATACGAAAGATTTTTACAAGGAATTCGATCTCAGCTTCCCTGCGCTTCCCGATGGCGACTGCTATCCGGTTTCAAATCTCTATCACATCACAAATGTGCCCAGTCTTTTTCTGATCGAACCCGATGGCAAAATCAGCATCAGCGTCACGGGCTTTTCGAAAAAAGATTTGGATGAAATCGCGAAAAGATTTGCGGCGACCAGCGAAAAGCTGGCTATTCCGCTTTTCGCGCCGAGCGACATCGTCCCCGACTACAAGCCTGGTTGAGGCTCCCGCAATTAGGTTCCGGGGGAACCTAACAACTTCCAGAAGCGCTACTCCACTTCGATTTCCACGACGGCCTTCTTATGCTTCGGCGGTTTCTTGCGCTTGTCCGGAATTACGCGCGCTGGGGGCGGAGTTCCTGCGCCCAATCGCGCGCGGCGCCGCGCTTCTTTTTCCACCTTAAAACGACGCTGTTTTTTTCGCGCCATGCGATCGCCGCGAGCAGCCTATCACGACTTGCGCACAGCCAAGCCGCCGTCGCGAATCGCAATCGTTTCACGGAGCGCTGAAGCGCTCCTTCCCCCGCATGAATGCGAGGGCTCCCACCAATCCGCAGAGATCACGTCATAGCCCAATTTTATTTTTGCGAGCAGCCGCGGCCGATTGACGTCAGCACGTTGTTTGCGGCCTCGAGCGTGCAGTCGTAGTGGTAGCCAGTTGTGTTGCCGGTTATGTAGGTCTGATCGCTCTTCTGATTCTGGTTCGAGTAGCTGCCGTCGGCCGCAAACACCAGCGTGTCGGTGGAATCAACGTGGTTCGAAACCGCGCCGATAAAGTTCGGCGAGAGTATGTCGCTCTCGTATCCCTGATGAACCGTCGAGACTTGATCGGCTGAGCCATCGGAGTTGTAGATCACGTCGATATCGAATACGAGCGGGTACTTGAATTGTTCGTAGGTGGCGAAAACTTGCAGCCCATTTCGAGTTAGCGTGGTCGAATTCACGTGAGTATTCTGCGTGATGTCCTGATCGTACTGCGTGGCGTTGATCGTGAATTGCTGCGTGTTCTCGAAGTCCACGTCCTGATAGACGTGCGTCGTAACTCTTCCGTGTGACGTGTTCACGAAGCCGGCGATTTCGAACGAGCGCGACGACGAAACCGACACCGATCCATCAATGCTGCCATTGGTGTTCGTGGTGAGATTTTCGTCAACGTCCGGATTCGGCCCTGCGCCGATTGTGTTTTCTGTTACTTCGCCAGTGATCTGCGTCGAGCCGTGATCGAGATAGACGAGCAGCGAAGCGGTCGCGAGGAAGTAGCTGTCCGCGTTGTAAACGCTGACTGCGACCGTGTGCGGCTGCCCGTTGCTGAGCAGGCCTGCGAACGGCGTCAAATCCACGCGATATGGAACGAAATCAAGCGTCTGCACACCGGGCAGCGGAAACCAAAGCCACGGATCAACACCTCCGGTGAAAACCCACGGATAAACCGGCGCGACTCCGGCGGGCGTTCCATCCACGCTGATCTCCGCTTCGCGGAATGCCGTGTTGCCGCAACTCTCGAGTTCGGCCGCGACGTCGTTTGGCACGCATGTGTACCAGAATTCGTCGCTCGATTGGTTTTGGGTAATGACGTCAAGATACGCGCGCTCGATGTTCGCCGGCAGCGTAAACGTTGCAGTGAGTTGATCCGTCGTGGTGTTGAGCGTGGCTGCGCCGCCCTCGGCGTCGGGCATGGGATAAACCGCGTCGGGAGTGATTGGCGCACTCGCGTGCTCCGCCAACGGATAGAGTTCCACGACGGCGGTGCCGTAGATGATTCCCGTATACGTCGAGTCCACGAGATTGCCGAGATCGACTTCGCCCGACTGCGGATTGGTGAAGAGCGAGGCGTAATCGGTGAGGTCGCGCTCAATGTGCCAAGACGGGCCGAAGTTTTCTGAAGGTTCCGGCGTGGTGCCGTAATAAATATTTGCGTGGCCGAGATAAATCGCGGCAGTGCGATCGTACTGCACGCCTGCGGTGACATTGAAATTCGCTTCGAAGACAATTTTCTCCCAGGGGCCGGGGCAATTCGCGGGAGGCGTGTAGCTGAATGTCTGCGCGTTGAAATTCTCGAAGGCGTAATCGGCGAAGAGCGTGACGACGCAAGGAGTGGTCTGCGGCCGCGGCACGGGCGGCGCGGCGGTCACCGTATTTTGCGATCCGACCTGCGGCGGAATCGGAGGAGTCTGCGCGACGGATGGTCCCGCAAAGATAGCGAGGCCAGCGACGACGACCAGAGAAAATTTGGCGAATGCGAAAAAGGCGTGCTTCGGCACGGGCGTGCTCCTTTTGAGCAGGGTCTGAAGTCTTACGGGGCGGCGGGAGTATATAACAGAATGGAAAAGGGAGAAGGGAAAATGGAAAAGGGGTGGGCGCGCCATGAGAGCAGAGGCACTGAAGCCTTGCATCGATTTTCGTGCCGCATCGCGGAGAGTGCCTGACGAAATACGAGCCGGCGCTAAGCGAATCCCATGAACGCGCTTCGGGAGACCCCTCAATTTTGTAGCGATTAGAAATGACCTGTGATGATTGTTTTGTTCGAGTTGCGTCGATTTCTAATCGTTTTGGTGTGTCGATTAGAAATCGGTCCGAGACTGAGTACTGGACTCCGCAGATTTGCGTACGCCTCGATAACGTGTGATTCGCGGTCCGCGATCCGTGGCCAGTGAAATTAAAGGCCTCGCGCCATCTTGGCGTTCCTGTTCGCGTAAAATAATTCACGAGACACATTAGCACGCACCCCCGGGGTACTAGCAAATCCACAGGGTACTGGTGCTGTCGGGAAGTGCCGGGGAATCAGCGGGATTCGAGCGTAGAAAATTACGACAATCGTGCTCTCGATTTCGAAAAAGTGCCTGATTGTCTAGACGGCGCTTCCGGCGTGACTGAAGTCGTGCCCTGACAAAAACCGCGCAACCGCGGCTGAAGCCGCAGAGATTGGAGCGCAGCTCTTTTCGGAGCGCTGGAGCGCTCCTCCCCCGCATGAATGCGGGGGCTCCCACCGGGTACAGACCGGGACATGTCTGACAGATTGGACCGGGCACATTCCTGGCCGAGACGATTTGGTGAGAGCGGTGCAGTCCGTGCATTTCGTCGAGAGGCAGTGAGGAAGATCAAGAGGGTCTCGAGGCGGGGGCACAGCAGCGGGCGGGAAACGCAGATTCCTCCTCCGACCCGAGTTGGGTCGTCGTCGGAATGACAATAAGAACGCTGCGGCCGCAGCGGCTTAGGGCCCGCCGCAGGTAATTCGTGAGTGCGTGACGGTTGAAAGTAATTGCGGCGTCGATGAGAAGGGTGAAAGTCAAAAACGCCGGCAAGATGCCGGCGCTACGATTGAATCGGTCGAAAGGCGTCGTCACATGCGGCCATTCACGGAACGCTTGAAAGGGTGCGTTCCGCATATCGGATTCAGTGCGTTGACTTGGCCGAGCGGCCAGCATAAAATTCGCGTCCATGCCCGATTCTTCTCCACTCTCTGGTCGAACGATTTCCCACTTTCGCATCATTGAGAAGTTGGGCGGCGGCGGGATGGGTGTCGTCTATAAGGCGGAGGACACCAAGCTCGACCGCTTCGTGGCTCTCAAGTTTCTGCCGGACGAGGTAGCCAAAGACCCGCAAGCCCTGAGCCGTTTTCAGCGCGAAGCCAAGGCGGCCTCCGCGCTGAATCATCCGAACATCTGCACGATTTATGAGATTGATGAGCATAACGGGCAGGCGTTCATCGCCATGGAGTTTTTGGATGGCGTGACGCTGAAACAACGCATCGCCGGAAAGCCCGTGGAGACGGATGATCTGCTCGGTTTGGCTATAGAGATTGCGGACGCTTTGGATGCTGCCCATGCCGCAGGCATCGTCCATCGAGACATCAAGCCTGCCAATATTTTTGTCACCAAGCGCGGCCACGCGAAGGTTCTTGATTTTGGTTTGGCGAAGCTGACTGCGAAAAGCGAAGCAACGCCTTCGGAAGACACCCGGACCGCTGATGCACTTAGAGGAGTGAGTGCGGAGCAACTGACCAGTCCGGGAACGGCCGTGGGCACTGTGGCCTATATGTCGCCCGAGCAGGTGCGTGGCAAGGATCTGGATGCACGCACCGACCTGTTTTCATTTGGGGTGGTCCTGTATGAGATGGCGACGGGCGCTCTCCCCTTTCGCGGGGACACATCGAGTATGACGACCGATGCGATTCTGCATGGCGTCCCGGTCGCTCCGGTCAGGTTGAATCCGGATATTCCGGCGAAGTTGGAAGATGTCATCAACAGAGCATTGGAGAAAGACCGCGAACTGCGTTACCAGCATGCGAATGAGATGCGTGCCGAGCTGCAACGTCTGAAGCGCGACACGGACACGAGCAAGTCGGGATCCTATGTCCAGCAATCTTCTGAAGATGTGCGTTCGGGCGAAAGCAAAATTCTGACTTCCGCGCCCTCATCGTTGTCCGCCGCCGCGAAAGCCGGCTCGTCGTCTCGCCAGTCTGTGATTCGAGCTGAAAGCGGTGCAGGAGTACAACTACAAAGCGAAGCGGCGCATGCCTCCGGCAGTTCTGTCGTGGTCGCTACGGCGAAGCAGCACAAACTGGGCCTGACGGCAGGACTCGTGATTGCGCTGGTGGTGCTGGCCGCGGCGGGTTACGGCGTGTACTCTATGTTCAGCGGCAAAGCGGCGGTGCCATTCCAGAATTACTCGATCACACAAATCACGGACAACGCCAAATCACAGGCCGCAGCCATTTCGCCGGATGGAAAATATATCCTGAGCGAAGTGATCGATGCCGGAAAGACCAGCCTCTGGCTGCATCACGTTTCGACGAACAGCGACACTCAAGTCGTCGCGCCTTCGGAAGCGTTCTATAGCGATTTCGATTTTACCCCGGATGGAGATTACTTCTGTTTTCGCAAGGCGCGGACATCCGCGCAAGACGATTTTGACCTTTACCGCGCCCCAGTGCTGGGCGGCAATCCGCAGATCATCGGGCGCGATATTGATTCGAACGCCGCGTTTTCACCGGACGGCAAGCATATTGCGTATTACCGCGATAATGACCCGGACGTCGGTAAGTTCCAACTTCTGGTGGCCAATGCGGATGGCACGGAGGAGAAAATGATCGCCGGCGGGCCTCTGGATTCTAGCCGCAATTTCCTGGCATGGTCACGCGATGGGAAGCGAATCGCATTGACTGGGAATTTTAGTGAAGCCCCCGGCCCGATCCAGTTGATCGATGTCGCGTCCGGCAAGACAGAGGATCTCGCGGGCCTCCAGGGCTTTGTATTTCATAAATCAGCCTGGATGCCGGATGGCCGCGGTCTTGTGGTTCAGTATCAGGATCCCAGCGCCGGTCTGAACCACAATCAAATCGGATTTGTTTCCTATCCGGGCGGCGAGTTCCATGCGATCACGAAGGATACGAACAACTACAATACGCTGACACTCTCGGCAGATGCGAAAACTTTGGCAACGGTTCAGTCAAAACGGTTGTACACCTTGTATGCGATTCCAGCTGCAGGAGTGGGAGCGAACCCAGCCAGTCCCGCCGTGCCGCAACAACAAAAAGGGTTCTTAAATTTCACCTGGGCTGGCAATGATGGATTCTATCTTGCGGAAGACAATCACCTCGTGCACGTTTCTTCCGACGGAAGTAATAAGACGACACTTGGGAGCATTGCTTCCATCTCATCTCTCTCCGCGTGCCCGGACGGGCGGACCTTGCTCTTAGCTTTGATCGCCCAGGGAGGCGGCAGCGGCACCAACATCTGGCGAGTAAATGCAGATGGCACGAACCTGAAGCAGCTTTCAAATGAACAACGCGATAGCGGCCCTCAATGTTCTCCTGATTCGAAGTGGGCTTATTACGTTGACATAAACGGCAGCCGGATCGCACGCGTGCCCGTAGATGGAGGGACGCCTGAGACTGTCCCCGGGACACGGATTCCCCACGCCATTATGGCGAGTACCTATCTTGATTTTTCGCCGAACGGCAAGTCGGTGACGTTCCTGGTTACGACCATCGGAACAAATGCCGTCAATAAGATTGCAGTAGTTCCGCTTGACGCCGGAGCGGAGCCCCAGGTTCGCTTGGTCGATCCTCATCCCTCGATTTGGGATGGGCCGAGATTTACGTCCGGCGGCAAAGCCTTCGTGTATCCGGTTACCGAGAACGGAGTGGATAACCTTTGGCTTCAGCCGCTGGACGGCTCCGCGGGCCGTCAGATCACGAATTTCAAGAGCGATCACATTACGTCGTTTCAGTGGTCTCCCGATGGCAAGACGATTGGGGTGGTTGACCGGCGCATTGAAGCTGATGTTGTGCTGCTGCGGGAGTAGGGTGCAAAAGCGCAGTGACGCGTGCGGCGATCCGACGCTGGCGTTCGGAGTGAAAATGCGCCGAAGGTAGTTCCTGGGTGTTTAACGGCTGAAGGTAAGTGCAGCGCCGATGAGAAGAAAGTCAAAAACGCCGGCAAGATGCCGGCGCGACGATGGCATCGAGGCTTATGAACTGAATGGGTGTATGATGCGCGGCGGTTTCCAGCTCAAGCTGGGAGTTTATTAGAGGAGAATTCATGAAGAAGAGGGCGATTTTGTTGGGCGTGGCGGCGGTATTGGCAATGGGCGTGGTGTGCTTTGCGGCCGACGATGCGAACATGGGCACTTGGAAATTGAACGAGGCCAAGTCCAAGTTCTCTGCCGGAGCGACGAAGAATAACACGGTGGTGTATTCTGCGGCAGGCGACAGTGTGAAGGTCACCGTGGACGGAGTGGCCGGGGACGGCACGGCGGTGCACGACGAATGGACGGGCAAGTTCGATGGCAAGGACTACCCCGTGACTGGCGATCCGGCGTACGACTCGCGGTCGTACGCGCGAGTGGATGCGAACACGTTGGCGATGACGCTTAAGAAGGGCGGCAAGGTCGTCGGGAAGGGCCGCATCGCCGTTTCGGCGGACGGAAAGACACGCACCGTCACGCTAACCATGACGGACGCTATGGGAAAGAAAATGAGCAGTACCACCGTGTACGACAAGCAGTAGCTGGGAACATTGAAGTAGCGGGCGGGGCCGCGGATTTTCGCGGCCCTTTTTTTTGGAGTAGATGGTGAGCGCGGACGCGAGATCGAAATGCAGATTCCTCGGCCGATCCACCAGTGGGTGAGATTAGAAACGTGAAAGTCAAAAACGCCGGCAAGATGCCGGCGCTACGATTGAATGGGTCGACGGTTGAGGACGGTTCGGATGTGTGGATTCTTACTCGGTAATTCCTGGGTGTGTAAAGGCTGAGAGTAAGAGCGCGTCGATTAGGAAGTGAAAGTCAAAAACGCCGGCAGGATGCCGGCGCGACGAACGGAAGGCTTATGAATCAAATGGGTGTATGATGCGCGGCGGTTACCAGCGCAAGCTGGGAGTTTCTACAGGAGATGATATGAAGAAGAGGGCGATTTTGTTGGGCGTCGCGGCGGTGTTGGCCATGGGCGCGGTGTGCTTTGCGGCCGACGATCCGAATATGGGCACTTGGAAGTTGAACGAGGCTAAATCCAAGTTCTCTGCCTCGGCGACGAAGAATACTGCTGTCGTGGTCGAAGCGGCGGGGGATAGCATAAAAGTTACAATTGACGGCGTTACCGGCGACGGCAAGGCCGTTCATTCGGAGTGGACCGGCATGTACGACGGCAAAGATTACGCCGTGACCGGCGATCCGACGTACGACACGCGGTCGTACAAGAAGGTAGACAGCCGCACGTTGAGTGCGACGCTCAAGAAAGGCGACAAGGTGGTGGGGACGGCGCGCATACACGTGTCGGCCGACGGAAAGAGCCGGACCGTTACGGCTACTGGAACGGACGCGATGGGCAAGAAGACTAGTAGCACCGCGGTTTACGACAAGCAGTAACGGGCGGATTTGGAACCTCACCAAGGGCCGTGGATTTTACGCGGCCCTTTTTCTATTCTCGCGCCGCTCGCGGCCAGTGCCGGCCAGTTCGATCTCTTTTCCGAGCGGCAGAAATATGTGAACTAGTTTACTGTTGTTGTCCCGTACTCGTTTCAGACTTGGTGGCGTCGGAACGTACCTTTGGCCAATTGTAGACGGGATACTTCGGGCGCTTGATCGGAGGCGCGGGGTGCTCCTTCAATTCTTCGAGCGCCACTGTAACTCCCTTCTCCAATTGCGGGTCGCGGCCTTGCCGCCAGAGCGCAGGGTCGAGATCCACTTCGATATCCGGCTTGATGCCCTTGTTCTCGACGTCGAATTCGCCGGTGTCCGGATTGAAAAGTCCCCACCGCGGCGCCGTGATGAGTCCGCCGTCCATTAGCGGCGGATAGCCGCCAATGCCGATGAGACCGCCCCAAGTGCGCGTGCCGATTAAGGGTCCCGTACCGAGCCGCCTGAACATCCAGGGCAGCGCGTCACCGCCGGAGCCCGCCATTTCGTTGATCAGCATCACTTTCGGCCCACGGACGACCCGTGGAATCAGGCTGTCGTTGCCTTCGCGCGTCATGGCCGCAGCCAGTAGGGGCCGCTTGAGCCAGTCCACGATGTAGTCCGCGATCCAGCCGCCGCCGTTGAAACGCTCGTCAATCACCGCACCTTCCTTGGCGTTCTGCGCGAAGTAGTAGCGATTGAAATTGGTGTAGCCGTTCACGGCCGTGTCCGGCAGATAAACGTACGCGAGCTTGCCGCCGCTCAATTCGTCCACTTTTTTACGGTTGCTCTCCATCCACTCGCGTTGCCGGAGTGCGTGCTCGTCCGGGATCGGGACCACAGTCACAGTGCGCGCGTCTTTTCCGCCTGGGTCCGGCCCCACTTTCAATTGCACGGACTTTCCGGCGCGCTCGAGGAAGAAGCTGTAGATTTCATCGCTGCCGTGAACTTCGCGGCCGTCGACTGCGAGCAGATATTCACCCTGGCGGACGTTTACGCCGGGTTCCGTCAGTGGCGCGCGCAAGCTCGGATTCCAGTTCTCGCCGAAGTACACCTTGGCGAAGCGGTAGCGGTCGTGATCGATGGTGTAGTCCGCTCCAAGCAAGCCCACGTTCACTGCCTTCGGCTGCGGCCGGTCACCGCCAAAGATGTAGACGTGCTGCGCGGTGATATCGCCGAGCATATCGGCAAAAATGTAGTTGAGGTCGGCGCGGCTCATCGCATTGTCCACGAATGGCTGATACGCCGCCATTTGAGCCTTCCGGTCCAGGCCGTGCAGATTGGGATCGTAGAAGAAGTCGCGCTCGATGCGCCACACTTCGCGATACATCTGCTCCCATTCGGCGCGCGGATCCACGTACACCTGCATCCCATCGAGATGCAGCGTGCCATCGGGCTTCCCCGGCTCTCCGGGCTTGCCGAGCATATCGACAGGCTTGATTGCCCAAGTGCCGTGGGGAGGCGGCCCCCCGCCCCCGGCCATCGGAGGCCGCGGCGGCAATTGCTCGTAGAGCGCCTTTTCGCCGTTGGCCGACACGACGAAAGTGCCGATGCTTTCCATCACTTTGTCCGTCTTGCGCGTGCAGACATCGAATTTGTGCACGATTCGGCCAGTCTGACCGTCACCATTTACGACCGGGCCTTCTAGCAGGAAAAGCACATGCGTTTTGCCCGCGAGAAGGCGATCGTAGTTTCGTGGCGGAATGGGCAGCGCCAGAATGCGCTGGCTGATGTTCTCGAAGTCGATTTTTACTTCTGGCGGTGCTTTCGCAGCCGCCTCATCTTTCTTTTCATCTTTTTTCTCGCCAGAATCACTCTTGCCCGATTTCTCGGCGGCCTGTTCCGCGCGGGCCTTGGCCTCGGCTTCGGGTGCGCACTCGTCCTTTTGAGCGGCAGCGTCGGCTGGAGCCGCACCTGCTGATTTGTCGGCCGCGATTTTTTCCTCGTCACTCAGAGGAGCCAGCGGCGACTTCAGGTCTTTCCGGAGCACGATCACGTACGCACTGCTCGTCACCGGTACTTGGTATCCGCCCATGCTGCTCGCGATGGCCGGGCCGTCATCCGTGCTGGCATAAAAATAAAGGTACTTTCCGTTCTTGTCGAACGCGGCAGAATCCGCATCGCTCAATCCATCGGTCAGTTGATGCGGGGTTTTGTCTTCCAGGCCGTACGCAAAAAGCGCGCTCAACGCGCTATCGAGTTGGCGCGTGTAGGCAATCCAGCGGCTGTCTGGCGACCAGGCGGGATTGAATGCTGCGTGGTCAAAAGGATTCGTGTCTACAAGGACGGGTTTTCCGATGTCAATGTTTAGATACCAGAGATTCAATCGCTTATCGTGATATGCAATCTTCTTGCTATCCGGCGACCACGTAGGCGAGTAGTAGAACGACGGCGGATTCCCGAGATTGAATTTCTTAACTTCTCCCATGCCGTCCTGCTGCCGCAAGTGCAGCTCGTACTCGCCTGACTCATCCGAAAAGTAAGCGATCCATTTCCCGTCCGGGGACCACGCAGGATCGCGCTCTTCCGCGCCGGGCGTGTTGGTCAGGTTGCGAATGTCGCCATGCTCGACGGGCACTGTCAAGATTTCGCCGTGTGCCTCGAAGACGGCGCGGGCACCCGCCGGCGAAATGTTCGCGTTCTCGATTTTATCGCCGACATCGACGAAGTGAGGCCGTACCGCCGGGAAGTCGCCTGTCACGCGAATATCCACCGCGTTCTGCTTTCGCGTGGCGGGGTCGAAGAGATGAATGGAGCCGAATTGTTCGTACGCGATCGCGTCCGCACCGGCGGAGGCCGATTTTATGTCCAGGCCATTGCTCCGGAGCGCCACGCTCACCTGCTTGGTCTTCGTGTCGTAAACGTAGAGATTGACCGGACCATCGCGGTCGGAAAGGAAGAACACGTCGTCGCCCACCCACATCGGCGTCGAGTCGTTCGAATCCTTCCGCGGAACTTTAACCACGCTCGAATCGGCAAGATTGGCGATCCAGATCGGCGAAGCCGTGCCGCCGCGATAGTGTTTCAGCCCACGGTGGAACATTGAGGATTCCGCGAAATTTGTGAACGGAACGTACGCTAAATGCGAGCTGTCCGGCGAGTACGAACCTTCGACGGCCTTCGGCAGCGGCAGCACTTCCGGCAACCCGCCGGAGAGGCCGACCGTGTACAGTTGCGTTACGCGTGCATAGCTATCGCGGCTCGAGCGGAAGAGGATGCGCGTGCCGTCGCGTGTCCAGCCGAGCACTTGATCCGCGCCGGGGTGAGAGGTCAGGCGCTTCGGGATGCCGCCCGAGGCAGGAATTACGTAGACGTCCTCATTGCCATCGTATTCGCCCGTGAACGCGATCTGGGCACCATCAGGCGAAAAAACCGGATCGATCTCGATCCCCGCGTCGCTGGTCAACCGCCGCGCGTCTCCACCATTGCGGTCCACGATCCACAGGTCGCCTCCATAGCTGAACGCAATCTGCGTTTTGCTCACGGTCGGCTTTCGTAAGAGCGGATACTGGTTGGCGCCCTGCGCCGCCAAGTGCGACGCGGCGAGGAGAAACAACAGAGCCCCAAGCAAAGCTCGATCAAGCTGGCTAAACATAGGCATACAGCATTTTCTCGGCATCGCAATCTCCGTTGGGCGCGACTCTAAGATTAGAGACACGAATCGGAATAAGACGATTCGCGCGTGCGTCAATCGAAACATCCAGTCACCAATTTCAGACTCGGAGCAATAGCTTGAGCTTCGTACGCTTCCCTGCACTCGACACCGGGTGTTGCCATCCGAGCAGACCCTAGGGAGATCGCTGGGTGCATTCCGCTTCTCCGTTCAAATCACTCTTGGGATTGCTCTTAGCCGCCGCGTGGACTGACTCTGCGTGTGCTAGGCGATTGGCTTGATTGTTTGACGTAGCTCCTCGCGCTCGGTCACCCCGAATATCGCACGGCGCAACAGATTGTGGTTGAGATGGTTGAGGAAAGCAATTCGCGAAGACGCTCCGCAGCGCGCTGATTTAGCAGCAAAGATGGATTCGGCGCAGCGTACTCCAATTTGCGGCTGTTTTTCAAGAGATGAGACAGGTGGATGGGCAATCGGCGCGAGATACTCAGAGACCTGATGCTCCTACCTCCCCGTTAGCGTGTCGTGTCGGTCAGAATCCGAGGCAGTGGCCTCGGGCCGGTGAAATGAAATAGAAAGTGCGCGGCTAGTGGAGGGCGGAGAATTCAGATTTGGCTTCGCGGAGGATGGGGATGTCGGGATCGGCGTCTTTCCAGAGGGCGAGGAAATCGGCGTAGGCGGCTTTTGCTTTGGCGGTGTCGCCGGCGAGAGCGTAGGCGCGGGCCAGGCCGAGATGAGCGAGCGCGCCGGTTGGGAAATTTAACGTGATTCCTCGATGGTCGAGAAACTTTTGAAACTCGACGGCTGCTGCAGCTCCGTTGTGGGCCATTAGCTGGGCTTCGCCGCGAATGTAGACGGGATACAACGTTCCCTCCTGCAATTGCGACGGTGACGCGAGTTCATAGGGTGCAGCGGCTTCGAGAAACACGACAGCCTGCGCGGGATTGTTTGCATTCAGTTCCATCGCTGCCTTGATGGTTGGGAGCCAGTAAACTTTCAGCATCGTGTCCGATGGATTGTTTTTCTGAAGTTCTTCCGCGATGGTCTTCGCGCGGGCGGTGTCGCCAGAGCGCGCCAACGCAAGGGCCGCGAACAATTGGACGTCCCGGCCGGGAGCGAGCGCTAGTGCCGCCGCCACGTCCTGCTTCGCGACTGGGGTATTACCGAACTCGGCCTCACGCAGTGCGGCACACACTTGCCACAGCGCGGCAGTTTCCTTGGAATCATTGCGAACAGCCGAATCCACGGCACGGCGAGAAAAATCGCGAGCCTTGACGAGGTGCCCGAAGTAGGCCTCGGTATCGGATTGGAACGACAGGAGGACATCCTCGTCCCCCGGTTTCCCAGCGGCCCAAGCAACTTGCCGAGCCATTTCATCCGCGTCGCCTTTATAAAACGCCAATTGATAGATTTTCCAATGCAGCAATTCCGCGTCGAGCTTGCGCTCTCGAGCCTGCTCAATCGCTTTTGCGGCGTCCTCAGGCCGCCCCAGAGCGAGATCGTCGCTGGCGAGGTTGATATAGCCAACAACTACGTTGGGCTCCAATCGAAGAGCTTCTTGTGTCGCCGTGACAGATTTATCGTACTGGCCAAACGTGGCGTAAATGCTCCCCAAATTTCCGGGAGGTACGACGTCCAGCGGATAGCTCTTGGCCCAAAGCTCATAGACCTGAATTGCTTGTTCCAACTCGCCTGTGGCGTTCTGGTAGTACATCGAAGCGATGCGGTATTTTTCATGCTCGCTGACGCGATCGCGGAGGGCGTAAGCCTTCTTGAGATTTTCCGAAGACAAGCTGGCCTGGCCGAGATTGGCGTATGCAACTCCTAAGCTGACGTACGCCACGGCGAAATTCGGGTCAAGCTCCAGAGCGTGTTTGAGAAATGGTATCGCGGCGGCGTCGCCTTTCGTGCGCGAGGTGGTGATGCCCATGCTGTAGGCTTTTAGCGCTTCAAGGGATGTTGTGGTGGCCTCAACCGGGACGTCGAACTTTTGCACCGAGGCCAGAGATTCGCCAAGCTTGCTGCGCAGGCTGGACGCCGCTTTACTCAATGCTTTGAGGACATCCTCCTTCGTCGCGGCCTCCTCCTGTTCAGTGGCTAACGTGTCCCCGGTGCTGCAACCGACCGCATCGATACCGACTACGTATTGACCACCCAACTTGGAAATGGAGCCCAAGAGAATTGCCTTGCTGCCTGTCCGAACGCAAAGTTCTCCGGCGACATCGCGGGTGATGCGTTCATTTGATGGACGCCCCATCAGACGAAGGGTTTCACTTACTTTGCGCTCGGAAAGAATGTTGAGAAAGGGAGATTGCCCGAGTTGGACGGCGAGTGCCTGCTTCAAAGCGTCATCGAAAACGGGATCGCCGGTGCTGTTGGTGAAATCTGCGAGGACGATGGTGTCTTTTTCGGTTAGCGGCTGCGCGGGCTTTGGGCGCGAATACAAGAACGCGGCGATCGCGGCGACAACTACTGCGCCGACGGGTATGAGAATCTTCCATAGTTTGGCGGCGCTTTTCGGATGAACTCCGGAATCGCTCACGGAGGAAACTGATAGCGCGGGAGCCGGGGCGGGCGCTGGTGCTGACGACGCTGATATGCGCGAAGATGAGCCCGAACCCGGCTGCTGAACTGCGACTTGAGAGCCTGAATCTTGCGCGGCGGGGACTGTTCCTGAGCTTGCGGCGGTGATGCGCGAGGTCTCAGCGCTGCGCTTCAGGCGTTGCAGGTCGGTGCGGATGTCGGATGCATGCTGATAGCGGAGTTGGGGATCTTTTTCGAGGGCCTTATCGATGATTTCTTCGAGTTTTGGAGGAACGTCAGGATTCAAGCGAACTGGCGATATCGGCGCGCGATTTAGGATGGCCTCGAAGATTACGCCGGAGCTTTCGCCGCGAAAGGGCATCGTGCCGGTGGACATTTCGTAAAGTACGGTGCCGAATGAAAAAATGTCAGTGCGGGCGTCGAGTTCGCGAGCGCGCACTTGCTCGGGTGACATGTACGCGACGGTGCCAAGCGTGCTGCCGGGACTGGTGAGATGTTCGGGGGCAATGCCGCCGACATCTTGCGTCGCGGAAAGTGAAAGTGAGGATGGCGATCCCAGCGTCTTGGCGAGGCCGAAATCGAGAACTTTCACTTGGCTGCGCTTGGTGATGAATATGTTCGCGGGTTTTATGTCGCGATGAACAATGCCCTCGCCGTGAGCGACGTCGAGCGCGTCGGCAATTTGGATTCCCCATTCCAACAGTTGATCGACGGGGAGGGGCTTGTCCGCAATGCGATGCTTCAGCGTCTGGCCATCGAGGAATTCCATGGCGATGAACCATTGGCCGTTTTTTTCGTCGATCTCGTGAATGGTGCAGATGTTTGGATGATTGAGCGCGGAGGCGGCTTGCGCTTCGCGTTGGAAACGTGCGAGCGACTGCGGATCTTGCGCGACTGCTTCCGGGAGAAATTTTAGTGCGACGAAGCGGTGGAGCTTCGTGTCTTCGGCTTTGTAGACCACGCCCATGCCACCGCCGCCGAGTTTCTCGATGATGCGATAGTGGGAGATGGTCTGGCCGAGCATGCGAGATGCGTGACCTCTGGAGGGGCATATTAGGCTGCGCGAATGGGCAAGTCAACGCGGGCGGAAGAGGTTTCGGTTCGGGGCGGTGAGTGGCCGGCCCGGAGACGGGGCAGAAATCCCCGGGGCTGAAAGCCCCGTAGGGAGCGATGATTTCTGCCGCTGGACTAAAGTCCAGCTTCCCTCTGCTGAAGCAGGGGGCTCCCACCGTCCTGCAAGGGCATGGACTCTTCCTATCCAAAATATAGCCAAGGTTTGTTGGGTCCGGGAGGAAGGGGCCTCCCGGCTCTGAATTGAATTAGAAGGAAAGCGGCAAAAAGTCGCGGAGCGTCAGGGTTTTGAATTGAAATAGAAAGAGTGCGGCAAAAAGAGAAACGGGTGGCTAGTGTAGGACGGAGGATTCGGATTTGGCTTGGCGGAGGATGGGGATGTCGGGATCGGCGTCTTTCCAGAGTGTCAGGAAATCGTTGTAGGCGGATTTTGCTTTGGCGGTATCTCCGGAGAGAACGTAGGCGCGAGCTAGGCCGAGATGAGCGTACGCACCTGTGGAACAATTCCAGACCAAGCCGCGGTGATCGAGGATTTTTTGGAATTCGGCGGCGGCGGCGGCGCTTCCCTGCTTCTGCGCTAAGTAGGCTTCGCCGCGAATGTAAATTGGATAGAGGCAGGAATTGTTGAGCGAAGAAAAGGTAGGCGCGAGTTCCATTGGCGCGGGCGTTTGAAGCAGATCGATCGCGTGCGCGGGATTTTTTTGCGACAGCGCTAGCTGAGCCTGGATCACCGGCAGCCAATAAGACTGGATTTGCGTATTCAGCGGAAAGCGTTTGGCCAGGGCCTGCGCCACGGATTGAGCGTGGACGGAATCTCCGGCCATTGCGAAAACCAGTGCTGACTCCGTCTGGGTGTCGTTGCTTGAGGCGGAATGCGTCAAAGCGGCGGCTGCGTCCTGACGCGCTTCGGCCATATTGCCGAATACGGCCTCGCGGAAGGCCGCGTTGTCCTGCCAGAGAGCGCTCGATTCTTTGTTGTCGGTGCGATCGGCTGCGTCGGCGGCGCGTTTCGTCAGCTCCCGCGCTTTCTGCAAGTGACCGTAATACGCGGCCGTGTCGGCTTCGAGTGCGAAGTATTCATGCTTTAGATCGGGGTGACCCTCGAACCACGAGCCTTCTTCCGCCATGCCGTGGTTATCATTCGCGATGAAGTCGAGGGCGTATGCGTAAATGTGCAAACTATCGTTGTCGAATTTTAGGGCATAGGCTTCGGCAATG
>Ga0182015_10000522_pt1 | contig 54911 bp, 46 predicted proteins | sample 712P3MmetaG_FD_120478 | JGI IMG/M metagenome (GOLD analysis project Ga0182015, IMG submission 120478) | Permafrost microbial communities from Stordalen Mire, Sweden - 712P3M metaG | ecosystem: Environmental > Terrestrial > Soil > Wetlands > Permafrost | place: Sweden: Stordalen | collected...
CAATTCAGAACTGCGGTAAACTTCTTTTCGCGGTCAGCACCTGCCTTGTATAAACTTCGCCAAATCGGTTTGCGGTTTAATTCCGCTAATTTCATTTCCCTTTTCAACCTTGGAGATTGTCGATGCGCACCTCAATACTCGCGGTCATAACCACAGTACTCTGCGTCATCCTTGTAATCGTTGGCGCTAACGCACAGAACACTTCATCCAGCACGCCTGCACTCTCGCATTTCGATCTCAACCTGGTCGATAAGACGCTCGACCCATGCCAGGATTTTTATCAATATGCGTGCAGCAAGTGGACTGCTGCCAATCCCATCCCCGCGGACCAGGTAGCATGGGGCACCGGCAGCGGCTTGCGCTACTGGAACGAAAATATTCTGCGCGAGGCCATGGAAAAAGCGGCCTCGGAAACCAGTAATCGCACAGACTATGAACAGAAGATCGGCGATTATTGGGCGGCATGCATGGATGAATCGGGAATTGAAATGGCCGGAACCCGCGACTTGAAAGCAGGTTTGGAACGCATCAGTCAGATGCAAAACAAGTCTCAGCTCGCCGATCAAGTCGCACATCTTCACGAAGACATTCCTGGGGCGTGGGACGGCGACGATAATCAAACGCCTGCGGCGCTGCTGGGCTTCGGCCAACAACAGGATTTCGACGACGCAACGAAAGTCGTGGCTTCAATCGATCAGGGCGGCCTCGGGTTGCCTAACCGCGATTTCTATATAAAGGACGACGCCAAATCAAAGGAAATTCGCGGCGCGTACGAGGCTCACATCAGCAAGATGTTGGCCCTGGCGGGAGAAAGTACGCAACAGGCCGACGCGGACGCGAAGACGATCCTCGTCATCGAAACCGCTTTGGCGCAGGCGCAGATGGACAACGTTGCGCGCCGTGATCCAAAAAACCTGAATAACAAATTGAGCTTCGAACAAGTGCAGGCGCTGACTCCTTCATTCGACTGGAAGCACTACGTCGAGGTGGTCGCGGCTCCGCCTTCTCCGCCGCACTATATTGTGTCGTCACCCGCATTCTTTCGCAGCCTCGAAACCGTAATCCAGCAGCATTCGGTTGAGGATTGGAAAGCGTATTTGCGCTGGCACCTGGTCCGCGGTTCAGCGCCATATTTGAGTAAAGCCTTTGTCGACGAAAATTGGAATTTTTATGCCCACACCTTGCTCGGAGCAAAACAGCAAACGCCCCGTTGGCGGCGCTGCGTACGCGCGGCCGATCGCGATCTCGGCATGGCGCTGGGACAGGCTTACGTAGCCGCGGCTTTTCCCCCGGAAAGCAAACAACGCACAGTCGCACTGATACACGATGTTGAACACGCGCTTGACCAGGACATAACTAGCCTTGACTGGATGCAGCCAGCTACGAAGGAACAGGCAAAAATCAAGCTCCACGCCATCGAAGACAAGATCGGATATCCGGATCACTGGCGCGATTACTCTTCGGTCAAAATCATCCGCAATAGCTATCTGGACAATGTTCATCGGGCTACGACTTTCGAGTTTCATCGCCAGCTCAATAAGATTGGTAAACCGGTCGACCGCGCCGAGTGGGGCATGACCCCTCCAACCATCAACGCCTATTACAGTTCACAATTGAATACCATCAACTTTCCTGCCGGGATTCTGCAGCCACCGTTTTTTGACAGCAACATGGAAGACGCGGTGAACTACGGCGCGATTGGCATGGTCATGGGACATGAGACTACGCATGGCTTCGACGACGAAGGCCGTAAGTTTGACGCGCAGGGAAATCTGCGCGACTGGTGGACGCCGGAGGACGCGAAGGCCTACGAACAGCGCGGCGAGTGCATAGCTGACGAATACACTCAAGAAATCCCCGAAGCTGGGGTGAAGCAAAACGGCCACCTGACCCAGGGCGAAGACACGGCCGACAACGGGGGCCTGCGATTGGCATTGATGGCGCTCACCAATAAATTTCAAGCTGAAAACAAATCAGTGGACACCAAAGAAGCCGATGGCTGGACGCCGCGGCAGAAGTTTTTCTTGTCTTACGCAAACTCTTGGTGCCAGCAGTACCGTCCAGAATTGATGCGAACGATTGTGCTGACGAACCCGCACTCGATTCCGAAATACCGCGTGAATAATGTCGTTTCCAACATGCCCGAATTTCAGGAGGCATTTTCCTGTAAGAAAGGTGCGCCCATGGTGCGGGCGAATCAATGCAGGGTGTGGTGAGATTTTCTTGGTCGCGTGGTCCGGCCGGAGACTGGCGTTGAGGGCGGGGCTTAAAAGCCGTGCTGTTTCAAAACTCCGACGCCCATCCGCCACAGGATTCCCGCACTGGCGATGGGCGTCGGCGCTGCGCCCGGCTCTCCCGACCAGAAGATACTAAGGATTGGCGCAGAGCCCGCAGCGGCCACAATGGAAGCAGGATAGTTTCTTCCGCCGGTATGCTCAAGCGAGCAACTGAATGATCGTCCCTGCTTCATCTTCGAGACTATTCTGACGCAGGAACCCAGACCTTATCGGCGCTGACCAGTTCCGCATTCGGCACTTCGGTCTCAGCTTTAATGCGACGCATTCCTGCTTTTTTCTCCGGCTTGGGGATAAAGGTCACCAGATACTGGTGATTTAGCTTGCGGGTTATATCTTCCAGATAAGGGGTGAACGTGACCGGCGGGGCGGAGCCAATCAGGTAGTAACTCTCGCTACCCGTCTCGTCGGAAAGCTGGGAGAGATAATTCTGACCCCAATACGTCCGCCAAAAACTGTGGCCGTAGTGTCCCACGCCCGGCGTGTAGATGCTATAAACGAGGACTCCGGCGCGTTGGGCTTGTTGGATCACTTCGTCGACATAAGCATTGTCCGGACCGCTGCCCCAGTATCGATCGATGCCGTCGGTCACCATGAGTACCTCGTGGCGTTCTTGACTTGGAGGCCAGCGTTTAATCAAATCACCCAGCGAGAAATACGGACTTGCGTTTGCACCAGGGCTTCCCATTGGAAGACGCAATGCTTTGGCTGCCGCGGCATGATCGCTGGTGGGATTCTGGACAATTTGTGCTGTCCCATTCTGCATGTATGCGACTCCAATCTTTGTGGTCGGAGGTTGCGCATTAATAAACTGACGGAGATCTTCCAGCTGCGAACCCAGGCTCACGCTCGCCGAATCGTCGATCAAGATAAAAAACTCCAGGCCCGCGTGGTCGCCTTGCAGTGGCAGCCAGCCGGTGACCCTGTCGCGGTCGCGGCCTTCGTAAACCATCACGTCGTCGCGTTGGATATCGGGGATGTTGGAACCGTGACGAGCTTCCACGGTGACTGTCAAATTTGCCGTAACTTCCGCTGCGGAGGGGACCTGCTGAGCCGTTGCCACTCGCACGCCAGACAAAAGCACGATGATTACGACGAGGCTCTCAACCGTAAGGAAATGTTTCTTCATAGTTTTTTCCTTTCAGACCGTAAGACCAACATTGAGCTACCCAGGTAGTCTTAACCGTCTGGTTATATGATGCTCGCGGATAAAAAAAGGAACTCTGCCGAGTTTGAGGCTGAAAGAACCTGCCTTTATGACAGTTTGCCAGGGCGCAGGCTTGCACATTTGCCGGTCCGCCGACGATACTGGAATAACATAAACTATGAAGACAAATCTTTCTTTTGCTAACCCTTCCGAAGTCGAAACCGAATGCCTGGCCGTGGTGGTTTTGGACCATGGCTCAAAAGATAAAAGTGAAGTCAGGGTCGAAACCGGCGACAGCGCCATCAAGGACGTCACTAGCGACCTGATGTCCACTGGCGAAGTCACTGGAAAAATCTTTGAAACCACCCTGCTTCATCGTCCCGTAAAGCTAAAAGCGAAACGCCTGCTCCTGTTGGCTGGAGGCAAGGCGAAAACTTTCACCGCGTCCGAGTTACGCAAACTCGCCGGCGCTGCGGTTCGGTATTTAAAGCCAAAAGGCATTCGCTCTTTCGCTTTCTTGACGCCCGACAGTATTTCTGGCGATCAAGCCGTGAATGCCATCGTAGAAGGAGCCTTCGTCGGCGATTTCGATCCCGATACCTACAAGAGCGACCGTAAAGATCAGAAGATCGATTCAATGACTGTGGTCGCACGCGGCGATCAATCCAGATTGCAAAAGGCGATGGATGAGGCTCGCATTATCGGCGAATCGCAGAATTTCACCCGCGATCTGGTAAACGAACCCAGCAACCGCATGACGCCGACCATCCTTGCGGAACGCGCCCGCAAAATGGCGCAGGAAACAGGCCTCAAAGTCGAAGTGTACGGCCCCGACAAACTAAAGGAATTGAAGATGGGAGCGTTCTGGGGCGTCGCTCAAGGCTCCGACGAGCCGCCGGCTTTAGTCGTATTACGATACGAACCGGCCGATGCGCCCGCGACTCCAGTGCTGGGCCTGGTTGGAAAAGGAGTGACATTTGATACTGGCGGCATCTCCATAAAACCGGCTGACGGCATGGAGAAGATGAAATACGACATGGCCGGCGCCGCGGCCATGATCGGCGCCATGCGGGCGATCGCTTTACTCAAGCCAAAAACCCGCGTTATAGCAATTATCTGCGCCACGGAGAATATGCCTTCCGGCAAAGCGCAGAAGCCCGGCGACATACAAATTGCGATGTCAGGCAAATCGATCGAAATTATAAATACCGATGCCGAAGGCCGGCTGGTGCTGGCGGACGGACTCTGCTACGCACGCCAACTCGGTTGCACTCATCTGATTGACGCCGCCACGCTAACAGGGGCGGTCGTAGTCGCGCTCGGTTATGTCAACGCCGGAGTTTTTGCTAACGACGAAAAAATGTACGAACGATTCAATCGCGCGGTGCAAAAAGCTGGCGAGAAATTTTGGCGCCTTCCGGTCGACGACGAGTACAAAGAGAATATCCGCTCGAACATCGCCGACATCGTCAATTCAGGCGGCAGATGGGGAGGCGCAGTCAATGCCGCCATGTTCCTCAAAGAATTTGCCGAGGATACTCCCTGGTTGCATTTAGACATCGCAGGCACCGCGTGGATGGAAGACAACAAAGCCTGGATTGCCAAGGGTCCGTCGGGAATCGCCGTCAGAAGTTTGGTGGAATTCGCCAGGGAATTCGCGACTCAGTCCTGATGGTGCAATCTGCGTATCTAAGCAGCCTCTTCGGGTTAGTTCGCATCTGAAGTTTGCGCCGGCATTCTGTCCACAAGTGAGCACCCGCACCCGTCTGCGCACACAGGAGATTTTTCATGAAAGCATTGTTTGGTATCGGGCTGGTAGTGCTGGTTCTTGGAGTGCTTTCATTTTTCGTCCCCGTACCACATTCGGAACACCATGGCGTCAGCGCCGGCGACCTTCAGCTTGGAGTTACGACTCATCACGAAGACCGCGTGCCTCCAGCCCTCAGTGTGGTGCTGGTAGTGGTGGGCGCGGGTATGATGGTCGCAGGACGAGGTAAGAGCTAAGCTTTCAAAGTCGTGCGTGCTATCACATCGCTGATGGGATGCTGATTCCCATGACCGCAATCGCGCGGATTAACTCGCGCCGCACTACCGCGACAGTGGCGAGCAAAAACCTCTTCCGACCCTCATCGGATTCTGCAAGAATGGGATGGCGGTGATAGAAAGCACTGAAAAGTTGTGCCAACTGGAAAACGTGCTTGGCTAAATAAGCTGGTTCGGTAGTCGCGATGCACTGGTCAATTACATAAGAGGTTTTCGAGGACACGAGCCACAGTTCCCAGATTTCATTTCCCTCCGCGCCATCGAGGTATCTGGCGAAATCGTCTGCAGAGACGCCAGCGACGTCTCTGCAGAAACTCTCCGCATCCAATCCGCCCTTGCGAAAAATGTTTGTGGCGCGAACCACCGCATACTGCGCATACGGCCCGGTTTCGCCTTCAAAACTTAGCGCCTCTTTAAAATCGAAAGCGATGACAGAAGGCTTGGTGAACTTCAACATAAAATAACGCAACGCCCCAACCGCAATCTGCGTAGCGATGGTCACACGCTCTTCTTCGCTCAGTTGCGGATGGCGCTGGTCCACTTCTTTTTTCGCCGAAGCAATCAACGTGTCGATCAGATCATCGGCTTTCACCCCGAAACCTTTTCGCCCGGAAACCTCGATGTAGGAACGCGCTTTCTCCTCGTCGGACAACTGATAGCCTAGCTCCGCCGCGCAACTCGGCGTAAGCGCGACCATCTCGTAAGAAAAATGCGTGTAGTGGTCAGCCTGCTGGTTGTAGCCAAGCGCACGTAGCGCTTCAATCACGGTGTTCTGAGCTTCAGCTTGACGCGCGTCGATCACGTTGTAGATTTCAGCCACATCACCGAAATGTGGGTGATCCAAGGCGCCGACTTTGGTCGAGATCCAGCAATCATGTCCATTGGGATAACGAAAGAATTTGCGATATCCGAAATCGCGTCCCAGCAATCCGAACTTCCAAAGGTGATAGGCAATGTCCTTGCCAACGTAGCCGACAGTGCCGTTCGAACGCACAATGACTTTCTGGTCTTCCTCAGCAATGTCGCCAGTCTCCGCATCTCTCGCGGCCACCGTCTTTCCTCGCCGCATCACCCAGCAACCCTTGTTCTTCCCCTCGGTTTCGAACGTGAGCACGCCGGCTTCTTTGAGCTTGATGAATGCCGCATCCCAGAAATGCAGATGCAGTATTTCGCTCTCGCGGGGCAGGAAGTCGTATTCGATGTCCAACCGGTCCATAGTTTCAAGATGGCGGCGCAGCACGGCAACCGAAATCAGATCGCCAATTGCGGCCGTCTCGTTGCCGCCTTCCTCGAGCGCATGCAGCACTTCCTGACGCGCCTTGCGCTTGGCCTCGTCTTCTTGATACCAACGGGAAACCTGCGCATACAAATCCCAACAATAGAAATCGAAGCGGGGCTGGCGAGCCAGTCCTTCAATCTCGGCGCGAGACTTTTTCTCCAGATACAAGAAGCCAACAATCACATCGGCGACCTGGACTCCGGTATTGTCGATGTAATTCTGAACATCGACCTCCCTGCCGGCAAAATGCAAAAGACGAACGAAAGTGTCGCCAAGGATAGCGTTGCGGAGGTGTCCGATGTGCGCGGCCTTGTTTGGATTAATGCTAGTGTGTTCAACCAGAACTTTCCCACTGGGAACATCGGCCTTCGGTTTTTCATCAGCCACCAGCGCGGCTGCAAGTTGCGGGCGGTTAACCCGGGCATTAATGTAGCCAGCCCCGGCCAGTTCGAGTTTCTCGAAACCCTCGACCGGTCCCAGCCCGGCGATAATTTCTTCCGCAATTTTTCGCGGCGGCTTGCGCAATTGCTTGGCTAATTCAAAAGCAAGTGGCAGGGCATACTCACCGAGATCAACTCGCGGCGGCTGCTCGATGACAATGCGGGAAAGCTCAAGCCCGTAGTTACGGCGCAAAAAATCGCGTATTTGCTGCGCGAGTCGGCGTTCCAGATGACGATACAAGAGTGCCTCGAAGCGATTGGGGAAAACAGTGATTGTAGCAGAGCGCTCGCCCCGTAGCGGTTTGACGGCATGTGCACGCTTCCCTATGATGAAAATCAGTCGTTGCTACTCGGTCGTAGGTCGTAGGTTGTTGGTCGTACGTCTTTGGCTAACGATTTCAGCGATCGTGGCAGCATCGCGAGTCGACCTATAGCAGCGGCTCCTGGCCAACGACCAGCGACGAACGACCAACCACAAGCTTTTATGCGTATAGCCTATCTCGATTGTTTTTCCGGCATCAGCGGCGACATGTTCCTTGGCGCATTGGTCGATGCCGGAGTCCCGGCGGAACTGCTGGAGCAGGCTGTCGCGGCGTTAGATATCGGGGCGAGGCTGGAGATTTCTCGCGTCACACGTAACGGAATAAGCGCGGCCAAAGTAGACGTCTTTTCACACGGCGAAAAAGATTTGCCACGCGAAATCTACTGGGAACAAAAAGCAAAGGATTCTGCCGACGAGTACGGGAACGGGCAGCATGCACACAATCCCGCGCATGCCCACGCAAAGATGGCAGAACCGGTTGCCCTGCTGGAGCACAATTACGCTTTGCAGAACTCAACGCCCGCGAGGCATGAAACTGCTTCGCCGCCGAACTCTGCGTCCGCATCCCATTCGCACGACCCCGGCCATGATTACGAACACAGCCGCGGATTGAATCAGATCCGAAGCATAATCGCGCAGGCTGCAATCAGTGACAGCGCCAAGGCCACTGCAGTTTCTATTTTTGAAGCGCTAGGCGCGGCCGAGGCCAAAATTCATGCTACCGAGATCGAGAAAATTCATTTTCATGAAGTCGGCGCTACCGATGCCATGGTGGACATCGTTTGTGCCGCGGTTGGGGCCGAAGCCCTTCGCGTCGATGAAATTGTTTGCTCGCCCCTGAATGTAGGCGGGGGCACAGTCAAGTGCGCCCACGGAACCCTGCCGGTGCCGGCGCCGGCCACGCTCGAATTGCTCAAGAACGCGCCGGTGTATTCCTCCGGCATTCAAGCTGAACTGGTTACTCCGACTGGGGCCGCGATCGTGAAAACGCTGGTGAAACGATTCGCGCCGTTCCCGCAAATGCGCGTCGAAAAAACCGGATACGGCGCCGGCACGCGCGACTTCGACGGACATGCGAATATTCTGCGGCTTACCATCGGCGAAACCCAAGAGAAAGTTTCATCCGATATATCCGAAGAGACGATTGCTGTAATCGAAGCCAATATCGACGACTTGAATCCGCAAGTTTTCGGTTATGTTATGGACCGTTTACTCGATGAAGGCGCGCTAGATGCATTTGGCGTGCCGGTGCAAATGAAAAAAAATCGTCCGGGCATGCTGCTTACAGTTCTGTGCCGAAATGAGGACGCCTCCAAATTGACCGATCTCATTTTCACCGAAACTACGACTCTCGGTGTGCGCCAGCGAGCGGAAAAACGTCGCACGTTGGCTCGAGAATGGATCACGGTTGCAACCCGCTGGGGAAGTGCACGGCTGAAGGTGGCCAGCATGAATGGCACAACCACGAACTGTGCTCCGGAATATGAGGATTGCCGCCGCATCGCCAGCGAGCATCACGTGCCTCTGAAAGCCGTGATGCAAGAGGTACTGCAGCTTTACCTAAACGCAAAACGCTGAAATCATCAACCACAAAGAACACGAAGGTTCAAACAGGAAAATCTTGACAACACTTCAGACTCCATAGCAGCTACCGCACAATGAACAAGAAGTTCTACCTTACGACACCGATTTACTACGTGAATGCCCGGCCGCACATCGGCCATGCTTACACCACGATTGCCTGCGACACAATTGCGCGGCGGCAGCGCATGTTGGGCGCGGACACGTTTTTTCTTACCGGGACCGACGAGCACGGACAAAAAATCGAGCGCGCGGCACAGGCTGCAGGGAAAACTCCACAAGAATGTGCTGATGAAGTTTCGGCGCAGTTCCGCGCCCTGTGGAACCGGATGGGAATTACTTACGACGACTTCATTCGCACTACGGAGGATCGCCACAAAAAGCGGGTGCAGGAACTGTTCCGCCAACTTCGTGACAAGGGCCATATTTATAAGGGCACATACACTGGCCAGTATTGCGTCTTCGACGAACTCTACGTGGACGCGGTTGGCCCCGGAGCGCCCTGCCCCGAGTGCGGGCGCCCGACCGAAACGGTGAAGGAAGAAAATTATTTCTTCAGACTTTCAGCCTTCGACGACAGGCTAATGCAGTTGTATACGGAACAACCCGATTTCATCCGACCTGAAACCAGACGCAACGAAGTGATGTCGTTCGTGCGCGGCGGCCTGCGCGATCTGTCCATCAGCCGCTCTACGTTTTCATGGGGCATTCCGGTGCCCGACGATCCCAAGCACGTGATCTACGTTTGGCTGGACGCGCTTGCGAATTACATTACTGCCGTCGGTTACGGATCGTCACACAAAGGCGCTCAGGAAGCGTTCCAAAAATACTGGCCAGCCGATCTGCACATGATCGGTAAAGAGATTGTTCGCTTCCATTGCGTCTACTGGCCTGCATTTCTCATGGCTGCTGAACTCCCGCTACCTAAGAGCATCGTGGCCCATGGTTGGCTTCTGTTTGAAGAAAATAAAATGTCGAAGTCGCGCGGAAATATTGTGCGCGCGGAGACCATTCTCGACGTGCTGGGCGCGGACGCGTTACGCTACTTTCTTTTGCGCGAAGTGGTATTTGGTCAGGATGGATCGTTTTCTTTCGATGCTCTAGTCCAGCGCTATAACTCGGATTTGGCCAACGGACTCGGCAATCTCGCCAGCCGTACTCTCACGATGATTACGCGATATTTTCGCGGCGAAGTGCCGTATCCATCCGCCACGATTTCGCAAAAAGCGGGCGACAGTGCTATCGCTGAGACCGCGCGCAAAGTTATCACTGAGTACAGCGCATTGGTCGATCAGTATCAGTTCTCGCGCGCGCTCGAAGCCGCGTGGACCCTGGTTGCCGCGGTTGACAAATACATTGTCGAAAACGAGCCGTGGGCCTTGGCTGAAGATCAAAGCGAAGAAAGCCGCTCTCGGTTGGCGACAATTCTGTATACCAGCGCCGAGGCGCTGCGAATCGTTACCGCACTGGTCCACCCTGTCATTCCGGACGCGACTGCAAAAATCTGGTCGCAACTGGGTCTCGGCGATATTCGTAAATTTCCGCTTTCGGAGTTGAAGTGGGGACAATTGCAGCTCAGCACCAAACTCGGTACCGTAGAACCTGTATTCCCGCGTGCCGACAAGACCGCAATTGAAAGGATGCAAAAAATGGAAGATCAGCAACGAAGCGGAACGGCCGCAACTGAAGCGGAGCCTGAAGCGAGGCCCCTTGCGGCACCTGTCGCCACGCAAGCTGCGGCAGTAGCTCCTGCTGTGAAACCCGCTGCACTTGCGCCAGATGGCAAGATCACTATCGATGATTTCGCCAAGGTTGAACTACGCGTTGGGCAAGTGAAAGTTGCCGAGAAAGTGAAGGGCGCGGACAAGTTGCTGCGTCTGGAGGTTGATCTCGGCACCGAGGTTCGCCAAGTCGTGGCCGGAATCGCCGAATCGTATGCACCCGAGTTGCTGATCGGAAGAAAAGTGGTTATCGTCGCCAACCTCGCGCCTAGAAAACTGCGCGGACTTGAATCGAACGGCATGATAGTGGCCGCATCACCGGAGGGCGGTAAGGCTGTGCTGGCGAGCTTTCTGGAAGATGTGCCGGTGGGAACAAGATTGAAGTAAGTCGAGATCTCAACCTGGATAGCGTAATCGGACGGGCGAGTCGCCCGTCGCCACACGACCAATGACCAACGACCAACGACCCTGCTTCGTCGATTCCCACGCGCATCTCGAAATGGAGCAATTCGATGCCGATCGCCTGGCCATGCTGCAGCGAGCCAGGGACGCGGGTATTGAAACTATTCTGGCTATCGGCAGCGGCACCGGACCGGGGTCGCTCGACTGCGCAATCCGGCTCGCCCAACAGCATGAGTTTATTTATGCGACGATCGGAATTCATCCGCATGAGGCCAAACTTGCGACCGATGCCGATTTTAAAGAGATGGCGCAACTGGCAAAGCGTCCCAAAGTGCTTGCCTGGGGCGAGATTGGATTGGATTATTTTTATGATCATTCGCCGCGGGATGTGCAACAGCAAGTTTTCTTGAAGCAATTGCGACTGGCGCAGACGGCCAGGTTGCCGGTCATAATTCACTGCCGGCCATCTGACCAGAGCGAAAATGCCTGGGATGATTGCCTCAGGCTGTTGCAGGAAAACTGGGCGCAAAGTCATTTAGGAGGCATTCTGCACTGCTTCACCGGGAACTGGCCGCATGCCACACAAGCATTGGAGATGGGATTCATGATTTCTTTTGCCGGCAACATCACTTTTCCCAAAGCGCAGCCGATTCGCGAGGCCGCAAAACAGACCCCTCTGGACCGCATGCTGATTGAGACCGATTCGCCATTTCTCGCGCCCATACCGCATCGTGGCAAGCGCAACGAGCCAACTTTTGTGAAAGAAGTAGCGCGGCAGGTGGGCGATTTACGCGGGCTTTCGACTGACGATGTCGGCTTGCAGACGGCGAAAAATTTCTACCGTTTCTTTTCGCTTCACGAAAAGCTCAACTCCATATAGCTTGTTATGAGCATCTTTCCGGTAAACTGCGTAATCTATTAAACAGAAGCGAACGATCATGCCAGAGAACACTTTTGACATTGTCAGCAAGTTGGACCTGCAAGAAGTTTCAAACGCCATGCAGCAGGCGCTAAAGGAAATCCATACCCGCTTCGATCTGAAAGATTCGAAGTCAAACATCGAACTCGAGGGCAAGGAAGCTATCAACTTGCATTCCGTCGATGAGTACAAACTGAAAGCTGTAACCGAAATTTTTCAGCAGAAACTGGTGAAGCGCGGCGTCTCGCTCAAAGGACTCACCTACGGCCCCGTGGAGCCTGCGGCCGGGGGAACGGTGAAACAGAAAATCACCATGCAGCAAGGTGTCCCTATTGAAAAGGCGCGCCAGATCGTGAAGGTCATTAAGGATTCCAAGAAAAAAGTGAATGCGTCGATTCAGGGGGATCTAGTGAGGGTGAGCGGAAAAGACCGGGACGCGTTGCAGGAGATCATTGCTCTGCTCCGCAACCAGGATTTTGGCATTGACACGCAGTTTACAAATTATCGAACGAACTAGAAGTTTTCTGCGATTTTACTTGGGGCACGAAGATTGAGCACGCAGGCAGCCATCAACGGAAAGGAAATTTTCGAGTTGTTGCGCGGCGACCTTTCCGCCATTGAGCGCGAGTTCGGGCGCGACACCGTTTCCGGTGTGGAAGCGATCACCGAGATCGGCGAATATCTGCGCAGTGGCGGAGGCAAACGCATTCGTCCTATGCTGCTGCTGCTCTCAGCCAGGCTGCTCAATTACCAGGGACGCGGCGCCATCAAATTGGGCGCAGTCGTGGAAATCATTCACACCGCGACGCTGGTGCACGACGACATCATCGATGAAGCCCAGACCAGGCGCGGCCGTCCCGCTGCCAACACCCAATGGGGAAACTCCAAATGTGTGCTCGCCGGCGATTGGCTCTACATGCAAGCTTTCAAAATCGCGGTGCAGGAGCGCAACTTTCGCATTCTGGATACGCTCATCGATCTGACGCAGCAGATGGTCGAAGGCGAACTGCTGCAGATGGAAAAACTGGGCAAGCTGATTTCCTCGGACGAACACTTCGACCGTATATTTCGTAAAACCGCGTGCCTGTTCTCGGTGTGCATGCGTATGGGCGCAATTCTGGGTGGGGCCCCTCCCGAGCAGGAAGAGAACCTGGCGCAGTACGGCCGCGATCTCGGCATGGCGTTTCAAATTGTGGATGACGTCCTGGATTTGACCGCTTCCGAAGACGTGCTTGGCAAGCCCGTAGCCAGCGATCTCCGTGAGGGTAAAGTGACCATGGCAGTGATACACGCGCTCGAACGTTGTACCTCGCGGGAGCGAGAGCGCATCGGCAAAGTGGTGCGGGAGCGAGCATTCGACGGCGTGACCCACGGAGAGATTCTCGCCATCCTGAATCGCTACGGCTCGGTCGAAGCTGCTAATGCGCGCGCCATGCAATATGCCGGCTTGGCACGAAACGCCATCTGCGGCTTTCCCGACAGCGAGATTAAGCGAGCCTTGTTGTGGGCCCCGGAATTCGTGGTCGCACGCGAAAAATAGTCGACCGGATTTCTGATTGTCCCGCCTAACACTCAAGCGCTCGCCAACTTTGAATCCAGCTGCCGACGCGGCCGATCTAATACTTTCAGTCTAGCGTCGAGCCAATGAATCATCTTTTCTCACTAATCGCGCACCACGGATACCTCTTCATCTTCGCTGTGGTGTTGGCCGAAGCGCTTGGTATGCCCGTTCCTGCGGCATTAGCCCTGGTGGCTGGAGGCGCAGCCGCAGCCGCCGGTACACTGAGTCCCGTAAAGGCCCTGATCATCGCGCTTGCAGCAATGCTAACCGGCGACACATTGCTCTTCATTCTCGGCCGCTACATGGGATGGGGTCTTCTCGGTCTGCTCTGCCGCTTGTCGGTGAATCCGGAATCGTGTGTCCTGCGCTCGGCCGAGTCGTTCTACAAACGTGGGAAGGCCACGCTACTAATCGCCAAATTTGTTCCCGGCGTGAACACCATGGCGCCACCACTCGCAGGCAGCATGCGGATGCCAGCGCAGCAGTTCCTCAAATTCGATCTCGCGGGCGCATCTCTGTACATCCTCGCCTATGGCACCCTAGGTTTTCTCTTCCATGATTTTCTGGCGGCACTCACCCGCGGATTTCAGACGGCCAGCCACGTATTCGGAGAAGTTCTTTTCATCGCAGCCATCGCCTACATCGCATATCGCTTCTGGCTCTACCACAAAAACAAAGTCTACCGCGTAGTTCCGCGCGTACAAGTCGAAGAACTCGCGCACAAACTGGGATCGGACGAAAGAGAAAATGTACTGATTCTCGATGTCCGTAGTCACGGCTACTACGATGCCAACGCCGAACGTATCCGCGGATCCATGCGCATCGAGCCCAATAATCTCTCGGAAGAACTCAAGTCCATCCCCAAAGATAAGGACATTTATCTTTACTGCACTTGAGCCCGCGAAGCGACCAGCGCCCGGGTGGCGCTGCAACTGCGAGATCAGGGATTCAACGCGTTCGTCATCGTAGGTGGAGTCGCGGCGTGGAAAAAAGCCGGTCAACCGCTGGAGCCTGTGCCTCCGAGCGACCTGGTAAAGCTGCCGACATTCGCCTAGCCTGAATTCCTTTACACTCTTGCCATGGGCTCATCGAACGAAATCGAAATTAAATTTTGCATTGACGACGTACGAGATCTCAATCGAAGGCTGCGAACATCCGGCTTTCGCCTGATCACTCCGCGTACCCACGAAATAAATACCCTCTACGATTCGCCCAATAACTCACTGCGCCGGCGCGGCGAACTTCTTCGCCTGCGCAAATACGGATCTGAGTGGATACTCACGCACAAAGCTAAAGGCAAAGTGGGACGCCACAAAACCCGAGTAGAAACTGAAACCAAGCTGGAGGATGGAGCGAAAATGGACGCCATCTTGGGGGCTCTCGAATTGGCTCCGACCTTCCGCTACGAAAAATTCCGCGCGGAGTGGAGCGACGGTAAAGGGCATGTGGTCGTGGATCAAACCCCAATTGGCGACTTTGGCGAGATTGAAGGCCCATCGCGCTGGATTGATCGAAGCGCAAAACTGCTGCAGATCTCGCCCAGCGATTACATAACCGCAACCTACACAGAACTATTCTTCGAATGGAAAAAGCGGACCAAAAGTCCAGCAATTGAAATGACATTCAAGGCCATCCGAAGCAAAACGCGCCGTCGTTAGCGGAAGCACAACAACGTGACCGCAAGTCTCTTTCCCGGCTCTGCTCGGGCTATTGCGCACCAAACTAACTAACAAGTTCGATAAGTGCGTGCGTGTTACTCTTTTTCTGCGGCTTTTCCGAGCGCGTGGCCTTGCAAAAAGACAATTTCCGGCGCCTTCTGCGAACGGTCGAAGCTCTCTCCGATCTCGGTCCTGAAATGACCGCCGAGCGGGAGTTTCCGCAGACCGCGCGCGCCATGTTGTCAGCATCTATCGAGGCCGGCGGGTCTCGCGAAGGCGCAATCTTCACTTATAGCGACCGTCCTTCGCTGCTCACTTCCGTCGCCGCCGATGGCTTCGCTTTAATGCCCGAACCGGCGGTGATTCCGCTGCTGCCGCGGCACGTCCACGCCCTCACATCATCTCGCGAACCTGTGATTCTGGACTCGGGTTCGTACGATGTTTACATAAGCGCCAACGGAAATGTCGCTCCTGAACTTTTCAAGTGTATTGTTCCGCTCAAAGTAGGCAGCAAACTTGTGGGCATCATCGCCCTGGGACGCCGTGACGGAGACGGCCTTTACGATTCCAGCGATCTCGAGGCATTGAGTTTGCTCTCACATTACGTCGCTCTCGCCATCCACAATAACTCGCTGACTCAAACGCTGGCGCAGCGGGTATCAGAAAACCTGCGGCTCATGGCTTCATTGCATGGCTTCTATGACAGTGCCCTGGAAGCTTTTGCCAATGCCATCGACGTGAAACATATCAACATCCATGGGCACTCGCTGCGCGTTGGACGCTACGCCGCCGCAATCGGTGAAGCCATGAGCCTTGATCCAAGCGAGATTGAAGCGCTACGTTCTGCCGGATACTTGCACGATATCGGAAAGGTTGCGGTCGACAAACGTCTATTCGGCAAACCAACTTCGCTGGATGCGGAAGAATTCCGCGAGATGGCCGATCACACCATCGTGGGCCATCAGATTGTGACCGGCGTCCAGTTTCCCTGGCCTCGCGTTCCGGAGATCGTGCGCTGGCATCACGAGCGCAGCGACGGCTCCGGATATCCCGACGGCTTGCTTCTCGAAGATGTGTCCATGCAAGTGCGAATCGTCGGATTGGCCGATACTTTCGACGCCATGACCAGCGAGCGCCCTTACCGCGAACGTCTTTCACTCGGCAGCACTCTGAACGAGATCGTGCGCCTAACTCCGCAAAAATATGATCCCAATGCGGTACATGCGCTGCTTCTGCAAGTCCGGCGTGATACCGTCGGCAGTAACCGTACGCCGTTCCTTCAAGATCGCATGGGGGGCGATATTGCTGCCGCCGACGTCGATCAGCTCGCCGCCAGCCTGCAACACAAGATGAATCATGGCCGGCTGTTTCTCACCTAGCAATTTCTCAGGCGACCTCTAAAGTTCTTGCGCGACCCGCCGATAGTGGATTTGTACGAATCAGTATCTTTATTTGCCCCGCCTATGCTCGTTTGCACTCAAGCCCACCAACTTCACCCCGCCACCAGTTCGTCAATTCAACTGAAACTTCAAAGTCCGTGCTAAACGAAAGAGGGGATGATGGCAACAGCAATGGAATGCCAATATGAAGCTCTCGCACAGCAATCCGATGCGTTGCAAGTGATCTTCGAGAGTCTTCCATGGGGCGTAATCGTCGCCGATCACACCGGCAAATTCTTGTTCTCCAATCCCGCGGCTGAAAGAATCCTCGGAATTGGCGCAGTGGAAGCCTTACCCGACTCCGGTACCACGCTGCAAGGGTGGTACCTTCCCGATCAGGTCTCGATCGTGCCGCCCGACCAATTGCCCTTAGTTCGCGCCATTCGCGGACAAGACGTTCTCGATGAACTGATTTACCTGCGCAACTCTCACGCGTCGGCCGGATTGTGGATTCGCGTGAATGCGTGGCCCCTGAAAGGCCCGTCGGGCGCGGTGTCTGGCGGAGTCGTCATGTTTCACGATTTCACTCAGGGCAGGGAAGCGCTGCAAAGCTTCATACTGCTTTCGCGGGTGGTCGAGCAAACAGCCGACAGCGTGGTGCTCACCGATACGCAAGGCATAATTCAGTACGTGAATCCAGCCTTCGAAGTGACGACCGGCTACAGCCGCGACGAGGCCGTGGGTAAGACACCGCGAATCCTAAAGTCCGAACTGCATGACGCCGAATTTTATCGGCAAATGTGGAGTCAATTTACTTATGGAGCAGGCTTCAAAGGCATGGTCATCAACCGCAAGAAAACCGGTGAACTCTACTGGACGCAACAGACTATCACGTCCATGCGGGATGAGGCTGGGCACTTAACTCACTTCGTCTCCGTCTCGCAAGACGTTACCAAGCTCAGAAAAAAGCAGGAGCAGGAATTTCAATTGCAACTGGCCCGCGATGTGCAACAGCGCTTTTATGCGGCCGCGCCGGTGATACCCGGCTTCGATATTGGGGGGTCCACGAATCCTGCCGATGAAACCGGCGGCGACTACTTCGATTTCATCACAATGGCCGACAACTCGCTCTTGATTGCCGTGGCCGACGCCAAAGGACACGGCTTCAGTTCGGCATTGGTGATGGCGCTCACCAGAGCCTACGTGCGTTCCTTCGCAGCTATGCAATTGGAACTCGACGAGATTCTGACTCGAGTCAATCAAATGCTGTTGAAAGATCTCGAACATGGCCATTTCGTCACCCTCTTCTTAGCGCGACTAAGGCCGCATGACGGTACTCTTTCGTATGCCAGCGCCGGCCATGTTCCCGGCTTCGTTCTTCTCAAGTCAGGTGAGTTGAAGTGCAGTCTCGAGAGCAGCGGCCCCCCGCTAGGGCTGTTCCCCGGAAGCCAATTTGCGCTACATCAGGCAATTCACCTGGAACCAGAACAAATCGCCGTATTTCTGACCGACGGAGTTACTGAGTCGACCACGCCAGACGGCAGCCAATTCGGTACGCAACGCGTTCTGGACTACGTTGGCAGCCGCCGCCACGATCGCGCTGCAGATATTGCGTGCGGTATCTATCAAGCAGCGCGGGTTTTCGCTCAAGGTGATTTGCAAGACGATGACATTACCTCAGTCATCATCAAAAGTGATCGGTCGAAGTAAGTCAGAATAGGTAGATCCTGGGTTTTTACTCGCCTGAGCGAATCGCGTTACGCACGAACGTAACTCTTCTGCCAGCAACTTTTTCCCTCCCCAGGGTTCATAATTCTAACGACCTCCCCGTGTCCACATGAAGCTGGGACGCATCCAAATCGGCCTCTTATTATTATCGCTGGGATTCGCCGTCTCCACGCAGATGTCCCTTGCCAAGAAGAAAGAAAATCTCGCCGCCGCGCAGATGGATCAACGAAAGCGCGCCGTCCACGCTTTGAACCGGCTCACATTCGGTCCGCAGCCCGGCGATGTCGATCACGTTAGGGCCACGGGTGTAGACCGGTGGATTGACCAGCAGCTTCATCCTGAAAAAATTGACGACAGCGCGCTCGATGCCCGCCTCACGCCATTCCGCACGCTGCACATGCAGACCCGCGAAATCGTTGAAAACTTTCCGTCCGAGCAAATGATCAAGGCGGTCGCTGACGGCAAGCAGTCGCTTCCATCCGAGCCGCTCAAACGCGCTGTTTATCAAGCGCAACTCGAGCGCTATCAGGACAAACAAGACCGCAAGCAGCAGACCGCCGTCGCAGGCGCCGACAAGGTCGCGGAGGACGAGCGTGCCCATCGCCAGCAAGAACGCATCGAGGCCGATCAAAAAGTCGAAGCACTTCTCGATATGCCGCCCGATCAGCGCATGAAAGCTGTTCTTAAAATGTCACCGGAAGAGCAGCGCTCGCTGACCAGTTCTTTGCAAGGTGACAAACGCGACGAATTTCTTGAAGGAATGAATCCTCGACAGCGTGAAACCATCGAAGCATTCAACTATCCGCAGCAGGTCGTTGCCAACGAACTGGTTGAAGGGAAATTGCTGCGCGCCATCTACAGCGATCGCCAGTTGCAGGAAGTGATGACCGATTTCTGGTTCAATCACTTCAATGTATTTATGGGCAAAGGCGCCGATCGCTATTTGCTTACCAGCTACGAGCGCGACGTAATTCGCCCGCGTGCTTTAGGCAAATTTGAAGACTTGCTGGTCGCAACCGCACAAAGTCCCGCGATGCTCTTCTATTTAGACAACTGGCTCAGCGTGGGTCCGAACTCTGACGTTGCCAATGGCGTTCCCAAGCACGCCAATAAGCAAACCCAGCAGCGGATCAGAGGCAAAAAATCGAAAGGCCAGCGCAATGGCCTGAACGAAAACTACGGCCGCGAACTCATGGAGCTGCACACCCTCGGCGTGAATGGCGGCTACACCCAACAAGATGTAACCGAGGTAGCTCGCGTCTTCACCGGGTGGACGCTCAAAGAACCAAGGCAGGGCGGCGGATTTACTTTCGAAGAGCGCACCCATGAGCCCGGCAACAAGTGGGTGCTAGGCCATCGCATTAAACAAAAAGGCGAAAAAGAAGGACTCGAAGTGCTGCACATTCTGGCGGACCATCCTTCAACTGCGAAATTTATTTGCACCAAGCTGGCAATGCGTTTCGTCTCCGACGATCCGCCGCCGGCCCTGGTCGATCGCATGTCGCAAACTTTCTTGAAGAAACAAGGCAACATTCGCGAAGTGCTAAAGACAATGCTTGACTCCCCAGAATTCTGGTCGCCCGAAACGTACCGCGCCAAAGTGAAAACGCCGCTGGAATTTGTAATCTCCGCGGTGCGCGCCAGCGGAGCCATTGTTACTGACGCCATGCCCATCGCGCGACAGTTGCAGAACATGGGAATGCCGCTCTACGGAATGCAGCCCCCGACGGGCTACTCCATGAAAGCGGATGCCTGGGTAAATTCCTCGGCGCTCCTCGGGCGTATGAATTTTGCCATGGCCTTGACATCAGGGAAGCTCAAAGGCGTGCAAGTAGAGAACGAGCCAGCGCCAGCTAGAAGCGACGATCCTCAACAGACGTTGGCAGAACTAGAAACCACTTTGCTCGCGGGAGACGTTTCCAAACAGACGCACGATGTCATCAGCACGCGTTTGCAGGATGCAAAAATCAGCCGGAGAAAACTAGACGATCCGGCCCGCCCGCCAAACATCACTGCGATCGAAGGTTTGCTGTTAGGATCGCCAGAGTTTCAAAGAAGATAGCTGTTAGCAGTTAGCTTTTAGCCCTTAGCTGGAAGAGGACAACGGGTTTTACGCAAAATTGGAGGGTCGCATGAAAAGCTACGAGTCACAAGCTAGGAGCTAAAAGCTAGGAGCTGTTTTTATGTCGATTACAAGGCGAATATTTCTAAGAAACGGCAGCCTTGCTGTCATAGGAACCGCAGCCATTCCAGCATTCCTGACGCGTGCCGCTGCCGCCGTTGAGTCGCTGGGCGCAAAGAATAAACGCCTGGTCGTCATCTTCCAGCGCGGCGCCGCCGACGGCTTGAACATTGTCGTGCCGCACGCCGAGCGCGCATACTATGCGATGCGGCCGTCGATCAACATCCCCCGCAACGCAGTCATCGAACTCGACGGATTCTTCGGACTCCATCCCTCGCTCGCACCTTTTCAGCCGCTGTGGAAGCAGCGCCACCTCGCCATCGTTCACGCCGCCGGCTCACCCGATCCCACGCGCTCGCACTTCGACGCGCAGGATTACATGGAATCCGGCACCCCCGGTATCAAAGCTACGGAAGACGGCTGGCTTAACCGCGCCTTGCATTCTATCCCCGACGAATCTGTATTTCGCGCCATCGCCCTTGGCCCGTCCATGCCGCGAATTCTATCCGGCAGCCAGCCTGCAGTCGCCATAAACAACATCAACGATTTCGGCGTAGGAGGAAACAATCCCAACGCCTCGCCCAATGCCAACAGCTTCGAAGCCATGTACGAGCACTCCGTCGACTCCGTGCTGCACGGCACCGGGCAGGAAACTTTCGAAGCAGTAAAGATGTTGAAGTCCGCAGATCCCGGAAAATACAAGCCCGCAGTCGGCGCTGATTATCCCAATGGCCGCTTTGGTGACAGTCTCAAGCAACTCGCTCAACTCATCAAGGCGAACCTCGGAGTGCAAGTCGCATTTGCCGACATCGGCGGCTGGGACCATCACGTCAACGAAGGCAGCACGCAAGGCCAGATCGCCAACGTCCTCCACGAGTTCTCGCAATCGCTAGCGGCCCTCTGGACCGACCTCGGCGACCTAGCCGAAGACACGGTCGTAATAACCATGTCCGAGTTCGGCCGCACCGCCCGCGAAAACGGAAACCGCGGCACCGACCACGGCCACGCCAACGTAATGTTCGTAATGGGAGGCCCTGTAAGAGGCGGCAAAGTCTACGGACGCTGGCCCGGTCTTGACCAGTCGCAACTCTACGAAGGCCGCGACCTCGCCGTTACCACAGATTTCCGTCAAGTGTTAGGCGAAGCGGTCTACAAGCATCTGGGAAACAAAGCGCTGAACCAGGTCTTCCCAGGCTTCGACAATCAACCAGGAAAATTCCTGAAGTATTTGGGATAGAAAGATGTTTTGCCTGATAGCTGATAGCTGACAGCTACTTCGGCTGCAAAGTCTGCGCGATCATAACTTGCCGCTTGAAATTCTCCACCATATTCTGATCCAAGCGAACTTCGGTAGGCTTCTTCGCAAGGGTCATCTGATCGATTTTGTCTTGCAGCTTCAGCAGGGCATAGAAGAGATTTTCCGGACGCGGCGGGCATCCGATAACATACACATCCGTGGGCACGATTTTGTCCACGCCTTGCAGCACAGCATAAGTATTGAACGGGCCGCCAACAGACGAGCAGGCGCCCATCGAGATCACCCATTTGGGATCGGGCATCTGATCGTAGATTCGCTTCACCACCGGCGCCATCTTCAGAGTCACGGTACCCGCAACGATCATCAGGTCGCTCTGCCGCGGGCTGGGACGAAACACCTCCGACCCAAAGCGCGCAATGTCAAAACGCGCCGTCGACGACGCGATCATTTCAATCGCGCAACACGCCAAGCCGAAAGTCATGGGCCACACCGCCGACTTCCGCGCCCAGTTAAAGACGTAATCCACCGTAGTGATCAGGAAATTCTTTTCGAACTTGTTCTGCAGCCAAGCCATTAGGCGTCCTCGGGATCCCGCGAGAAGTTCCCGCAACCGAACCGCAAATCGGACCGGAGCATTCCCGCTCGCTCTCCAGTCTAGGGACGTGCCGCATGAGTGTCAATGTCGATCGGGACGCATGCGCAGGCCTTTCGGGGTCTCTATCTTCGAAAGGCATGCCTGACAGTAATCTATCGGTAAATATCCGGCATTGTAGCGTTCTAAGGGCACCTCTATTCCGACTGTGATATTCTTCCTCGCTCAAGATTGAGCAAATTCATGACCTCGGAACCACAAGCCATCAACGTCGGCCTGATCGGCTTTGGATTTGCCGGGCGCACCTTCCACGCTCCCGTGATCGGCGCGGTTAAGGGCCTGCGGCTTGCCGCCATCCTGCAACGAAAGGGAACTGAGGCTGCGAGCGCCTACCCTGACGTTCGGGTCGCGCGCAGCGTTGAGGATTTGCTCGCGTCCGATTCCATTCAGTTCGTCGTGATCGCGACACCCAACGTGTCGCACTTCGATTTGGCGCGGCAATGTTTGCTGGCGGGACGCCACGTGGTCATCGATAAGCCATTTGCCACTACCTACGCAGAGGCTGCCGAGTTGGTTTCGCTGGCGGAAAAATGCGGACGCCTGCTTTCGGTTTATCAGAGCCGCCGCTTCGACGGCGACTTCAAGACCGTGCGCAATCTATTTGCATCAGAGGCTCTCGGCCGCGTCGTGCTGTTCAAGTCGCATTACGATCGCTATCGTTTGCAGCTTCGGCCGGGGGCGTGGCGCGAACAAGCAGGACCGGGAAATGGTGTGTTCTTTGATCTCGGACCGCACTTGATTGATCAGGCACTCACACTATTCGGGGCACCTGAAGCGGTGAGCGCAGATATACGCGTGGAGCGCGATGGCGCCGTGGTCGACGACGCATTTGATCTTACTCTGCGGTATCCGCGGCTGCGAGTTCAGTTGCGCGGGACCATGCTGGCGAGTAAGCCGTCGCCGCACTTTCTGATTCACGGAACCAAGGGCTCCTACGTAAAGTACGGACTTGATCCCCAGGAGAACGCGCTAAAGCGCGGCGAACTTCCGCAAGGGCCCGAGTGGGGCAAAGAACCTGAAGAAGCATGGGGCACGCTTTCGCTGGCCGAAGGAGACAAAGTCACGGAGCGCGCCGTAGCCACCGAAGCCGGCGACTATCGCGAATACTATGTGAATGTCCGCGACGCGATTCTTGGAAAAGCGGCGCTCGCCGTCACTCCGCAAGGCGCATTGAACGTGATGCGAGTACTGGAATTGGCGCGGCAAAGCAGTGATGAGAAGCGGGTGATCCATTACAGCTGAACATTCTAGAGAAGCGGCTGAAGATTTTTGTAGCTGATGCGCAGTTCCTCTAGCGGAGGCTGCTCCCCCGAATCTTGTTCGACGAACATGTGGGCCACGCCAACTTGCCGCGCAGTGGCCAGTATATCTTTCCAGTCGATCATGCCAGTGCCGACCGGAGTCATGTGCTCAGCTTGCGCGTTCAGTTCCTGGGAAGTCGGAAAGCCAGGCTTGCGATCCTTGAGATGCAGCAACTGAATGCGATTGCCTAGCGTCTTGAGCATCTGTAGCGGAGTCTGGCCGGCCTGCGTCATCCAGTAGCAATCCATTTCCAGGCACATGAGCTTCGGATCGGTATGGGAGAGCAGGATGTCGAAGCCAGTGGTTTCGCCAAAACGCCGGAACTCGTAGTTGTGATTATGAAAGCCGAAGCGCATACCCATGCTTCTGATTTTTTCTCCCCATTTGTTGAACTGCTCGGCGGCCTGCTTAAAGCCATCGGCTGAGTTCCACATGGACTTTGGCAGCATGGGGCACACGACGTAATCGACACCCAGCGTGGTGGCGTAATCGAGTTTGCTTTCCAGCCCGTCATAGTCGAAATGGCCGCTAGGAACCCGAAGACCGTGGTCATTGATCATGCGCTTCAGTTCGGCCGCGGGATGCGAATAAACGTTCCAGTAGGTCTCGACTTCGTCGTATCCAATGTTCTTGATCGCAGCCAACACACCAGGAAGATCATGCTCGGCTTGATCGCGCACGGTGTAAAGCTGGACGCCAAGGGGACGCTTCACCGAATCGGCAAAGCTCTTTGTTGCGGCATATCCGAGAACTGCGATGGAAGAGAAGATAAAGTCGCGCCGGTTGATCATGAATTCATTCCGATTGTAGTTTAGGACCTGTCTGTCGCAGCAACTATCAAAGCGATTATTTTCGAACCTACGGCAGCACTTCATAGCTGACGAAGGCTAACTTTTTCGAATCAGGCGACCAGGAGTTGACGTTGATGGTTCCCTGTCCGCCAAAGAAATGGGTCAGCACCTGAATTGCATCAGGTGCTTGCGGCGCGGCTCTTTGAGGCATAGGCATCATGCGAAGCTGAACATTGGTTTTCACATCGTGACCCGGCGTACCTTTCGGAAAAGATAAAAAGACCAGCCATTTGCCATCGGGCGAAGGATGCGGAAACCAATCCTCAAGTTCATCGCTGGTGATGCGCTCAGCCTTCGCATCGGCCGGACCGGCGCCGGTGGCAGGAAATCGCCAGATGTCCCAGCCACCGGACCGATTGGAATTGATGTAAATCCAGTTGCCCTCAGGCGAATAATCGGGACCGTCGTCGTTGGCCGGGTTCGAAGTCAACTGCTGTTCAGTGCCGCCGTCTACGCCGATACGAAAGATATTGAAGTGACTGCCATCGCGCTTGCCGACGAAGGCGAGCCACTTGCCGTCTGGCGACCAGCCATGAAAGTAGCTGGGATGATTCGCCGTGAGCAGGCGCGGCTTGGCGCCATCGGAGGTAGCGACGAACACTTGCGAGTCCGGCGAAGAATTATATTTTGCTGAGAATGCCAGCAGCTTGCCGTCGGGAGACAGACCGTGGTCGTTGTTGCATTCGTAGGCGGTGTCGAGAAGCAGTTTCTCAGGCTGCGCTTTCTCGTTGGGGCCAAGCGTGAAACGATAAAGTTTGCCCTCGGAGTTAGCCAGCAGATACTTTCCGTCAGGCGACCAGTTCGGCGCTTCCCAAAGCTTGTCCGCCATGTAAATGACGCTAACACTCTTATTCTGCAAATCGTAAATCGAGATCGCGCTGCGGACGTTGCTGGGATTCTGGTTAGCGGCCGAACCTTTCTGTGGCGCGGCAGTTTGCGAAGAAGTGTGAGATAGGAGAATCGACAGGGCTATCACAAGAGCGAAAGTATTTATAGCAGCGGATTTAAAATTCATGGTGGTGCGTGGTCAAGGAAGATGATTTCCGAGATAGCATACTCGCCACATGAGCAGCAGTCCACATGATTACCCTGGGGCGGTGGAATGATTTTTTCAAGGAGAAAGCCGCGTGCGGGCCAAGTCTCGATGTTATGATGCTGAAACGTTGATCACAGTCCGCAAGTGATAGCGAGCCTCTGTAGCGGAGCGAGCAGCGATTCAATGGCGATAGCGAACCTCAAAACTCCAACCACGGCGGTAGCACCGTCCTCCACTTACAAGGGCGCTTTGGCTGTGATGACTACCCTCTTCTTTATGTGGGGGTTCGTTACCGTGCTGAATGACGTGCTGGTCCCCCATCTCAAATCCATTTTCGATCTGACGTATGCGCGAGTGATGTTGATCCAGTTTTCTTTCTTTTCGGCATACTTCATTTTCTCTATTCCTTCGGCAAAGCTCATCGATTGGATCGGGTACCACAAAACTATGGTAGTGGGCCTTTTCACCATGGGTGTGGGCGCATTCCTGTTTATACCTGCGGCACAGGTGGCATCGTATCCGCTGTTTTTGACAGCGCTCATGATTCTGGCGGCGGGCATCACCGCGTTGCAGGTAGCGGCCAATCCGTATGTAGCTGTCTTAGGGCCCGCGGAAACTGCTTCGAGCCGGTTGAACCTCGCGCAGGCCTTCAATTCGCTGGGAACAACCATTGGGCCTTACCTCGGAGGCGCGCTTATTTTGACTGCGGTTCCGCTGAGCATGGAGAGCGTGCGCCTGTTGTCCCCTGAGGCGCTACAAGCGTATCGAATTCATGAGGCCTCGTCAGTCAAGCTGCCTTACGTGGTTATCGGGCTCACACTCTTGGTGCTCGGAATTGCCATTGCGCTGTTCAAACTTCCGGCAATGCCCCAGGCCGAACGTCATGGAGCGGGCCCGCAAGAAAGTGTATGGAAGCATCGCAACCTGGTGCTGGGAACGGTTGGGATTTTTGTTTATGTGGGCGCAGAGGTAGCGATCGGTAGTTTTCTAATCAACTATCTTAGCCAGCCGAATATTGGAAATATTTCCGTCTTGGTTGCGGCTAAGTACGTTTCTTATTATTGGGGAGGCGCCATGGTCGGCAGGTTTGTCGGATCGGCGATCCTGCAAAAAGTTCGCACTGGCACCGTCTTAGGCGTTGCTGCGGCTACGGCGTGCTTGCTGGTTTGTGTTTCCATGTTGACCTTGGGCCATGTCGCGATGTGGAGCATTCTTCTTGTGGGATTTTTCAATTCGATCATGTTCCCCAGTATCTTTACTCTCGGGATTGCCGAACTCGGCCCGTTGACCGGAGACGGATCTGGGCTGCTGATCATGGCGATCGTTGGAGGCGCAATTATTCCTGTGATTCAGGGCGCCTTGGCTGATCGAGTGGGAATCCATCACGCATTTATTCTTCCGGTTATTTGTTATTTGTATATCGTGTATTACGCCCTTAGAGGATCGCGCCCCATAGTCACGGCTTAAACCGCAAAGACAAACGTGAGAACCATCTTTTTTGCCGTTGTCCTGCTAACTTCAGCTTCGCAAGTGTTTGCACAGGATTCCGCTTTGGCCCCCACGCCTCCGATGGGATGGAATAGCTGGAACAAGTTCGCATGCAACGTCAGCGAAGACCTCATCAAGCAAATAGCCGATGCCCTGGTGAAATCCGGTATGAAAGACGCCGGCTATCAATACGTGATCATCGATGATTGCTGGCAGATCGGGCGCGATAAAGATGGAAACATTCTCGCCGATCCGCAACGCTTTCCTTCCGGGATCAAGGCCCTGGCTGATTACGTTCATTCCGTGGGCTTGAAGTTCGGAATTTATTCTGATGTGGGGACCAAGACTTGTGCCGGGCGTCCAGGCAGTTTAGGACATGAGTACCAGGATGCGCGCCAGTACGCTGCGTGGACCGTGGATTACTTGAAATACGACTGGTGCAACACCATCACGCAAGATGGCCACGCAGTTTATTCGCTGATGCGGCAGGCTCTGGATGCTTCTGGCCGGCCCATTGTGTTGAGCATCTGCGAGTGGGGCACGCACACGCCTTGGCTCTGGGGCAAAGATGCTGGCGGCAATCTTTGGCGCACTGCGGGCGACATCAAAGATCGGTGGCAGGGCCGCGTGAAATGGCCTGCGGGTGATTGTTGTTCGAACGGCGTGGTGGATATTGTGGACTTGCAAGTGGGACTCGACAGCTTCGCCGGGCCTGGCCATTGGAATGACCCCGATATGCTCGAGGTCGGCAATGGCGGCATGACCGACACGGAATACCGCTCGCACTTGAGCCTGTGGGCGATCCTTGCCGCGCCGCTGATCGCGGGCAATGATGTGCGCGACATGCGTCCGGAGATTCGCGACATTCTTACGAATAAAGAAGTGATTGCCGTCGACCAAGACCCGCTGGGAAGCGAAGGCAAGCGCGTGAAGAAGAATGGCGACTTGGAAGTGTGGGCCAAGCAAATGACAGATGGCACCCGCGCGGTGATTTTATTTAATCGCGGAAGCGCTGAGCGTGAGGTCAGCGTGAACTGGGCAGATATTAGTTATCCCAATCATTTGCAGGCTGAAGTCCGCGATTTGTGGCAGAAAAAGGATCTGGGCCGGTTTACCGGAAGCTTTTCCGCTTCGGTTGTGTCTCACGGGGTCGTGATGGTTACAGTGAGGCCTTAGCAATCAGGGCGGGCTGATGAGCACGTTGTGATTGAGGACGGGCATCTCGCCCGTCCAGCCGAGCGCGGACGTCCGGCCTCCATTACCGTTACCTCCCGTATAAACTAGAAGTCCGATGGGTGAAACTTCTGCACTCAACAAGTCCGCGGACTCTTCAGCGTTGCACGTTCTGAAAACTCAGTTCGCTGAACTGTATGGCTCTTCTCCTGCTATTTACCGGGCGCCGGGAAGAGTGAATCTCATTGGCGAGCACACCGACTATAACGAAGGTTTTGTGATGCCCGCCGCGCTGAATTTATACACGTATGTGGGAGTGAGCCCGCGAGCGGATCGAAGACTTCAAGTTTACTCGGCGAATCTTAAAGAGAAGTGCGAGCTCGATTTGGATTCGATCCATCCCGGGCGGTCGGGTCACTGGAGTGACTATGTTCGTGGCGTAGCTGGGGTTCTTCAGTCGGCGGGACACAAGCTGCACGGCGCTGACTTGGCAATTGCGAGCGATGTGCCACTGGGATCGGGATTGAGTTCGTCGGCTGCTCTTGAAGTTTCCACGGCGTGGGCGCTTCTCAGCAATTCGCAGATGAGTGCCACTCCTATTGATGTCGCGCAAATGTGCCAGAAGGCTGAACACGTTTACGCGGAGACACGATGCGGAATCATGGATCAGTTCATTTCGTGTCACGGCCGCTCGGGCCATGCTCTGATGTTGGATTGCCGTTCTCTCGAATTCAAAGTCCTGCCGATTCCGTCCGATGTGCGGCTCATGGTGTGCAATACGATGGTGAAACATGAGCACGCCAGCGGCGAATACAATACTCGGCGGCGGGAGTGCGAGGAGGGTGTTCGCGCTCTGGCTGAGGCTCTGCCGGGAATCCGTGCGCTTCGCGATGTGACGGTGGATGAACTCGAAAAGCATCGCGAGGGCTTGAGTCCTGTCATCTATAAACGCGCACGCCATGTGGTGACGGAAAACGAGCGGGTGAAAAAGGCGGCGCACGTGCTGGAGGCTGGCGATGTAACTGCGTTTGGCCGGCTGATGGCTGATTCGCATTGCAGCCTGCGTGACGACTACGAAGTCAGTGCCGCGGAGCTCGATCTGATGGTTGAATTGGCCAGCGGCCAAGTCGGCGTGTATGGTGCGCGGATGACCGGCGGTGGTTTTGGGGGATGTACGATAAATCTTGTCGATGCTGCACATGCCGAGGAAGTGCGGCGGCAACTGGAAAAAGAGTATCAGGAAAAGACAGGAATTAACCCCCTCATCTTGATTTGCGAGGCCTCGGATGGAGCCGGGGCGGTTGCCGAAAGCTGAGAACAATCCGAGATCCGCGAAACGTTTCGAAGCGACATTATCCGTTAAAAGGGTGCAGTAAATGAAGTCTCCGGCAAGATCGGAATTCATCCCTGAGGTGTTGCAGAATTTTCCGCACCGGCGATTCAATCCGCTGACGCGAGAATGGGTGCTGGTTTCGCCGCATCGCACGGAGCGTCCATGGCAGGGGCAGACTGAGCCCCAGCAAGCCGATCCGACCCCGCCTTATGATCCGAATTGCTATCTGTGCCCGGCAAACGTTCGCGCTGGAGGGCAGCGCAATCCGCCATATGCCAGCACCTTCGTTTTTAATAATGATTTCGCTGCGCTGCAACCTGAAACGTCACAGGTGGAAGTGGATCTCGAAAAGAAAGGCCTCGTTGTAGCCCAGAATGAGAGCGGGATCTGCCGGGTTGTTTGTTTTTCGCCGCGGCATGATATGACGCTTTCGCAAATGCCGGTCACTGAAATCCGCAGCCTGATCGATGTTTGGGTAGAGGAGTGCAAAAGTTTGGGATCGAAACCTGGCATCAGCTATGTACAGATTTTCGAGAATCGCGGATTGATGATGGGGTGCAGCAATCCTCATCCACACGGCCAAATCTGGGCGACCTCGACTGTGCCCAATGAGCCTCGTAAGGAGCAAGAGTCATTTGCGGCATACAAGGCGCAGCAGGGGACTTGTTTGCTGTGCGATTACATAAAACTGGAAGCTTCGGGCGAGCGAGTAGTTTGCGCGAACGACCAGTTTGTGGCTGTCGTGCCCTTCTGGGCAATCTGGCCTTATGAAATTCTGGTAGTGTCCAAGCGGCATGTGGAGAGAATGGGTGCTCTGAGTGAAGAGGCGCGATCGGCGTTAGCGGACATTTTGAAGTGCGTTACCAGCCGATACGACAGCTTGTTTCAGACTTCTTGCCCTTATTCCATGGGATTCCACCAGCAACCAACCGACGGCGAAGAGCACAACGAGTGGCATTTTCACGCACATTTTTACCCGCCGCTTCTGCGATCGGCCAGCGTCAGGAAATTTATGGTTGGATTCGAGATGCTGGGATCGCCACAACGCGATATCACGCCTGAATATGCGGCGGAGAGATTGCGGCAGGCTGAAGTCAAGTCCGCAAGATAATTGAACGCGCCAGGAAATACGGTAGAGAATCAGTTTGGAATTCTACACGCGAGATTCCCCTCGGCTTCGCTCGGGGCAGGCTCTTGCCCCGGTAGTGAAGGCTCAGGGCTTTGGAATGATGTTCCATATGTGCTACGGCTGAGCCGGAGCGGTTTCGGATGCAGATACGGTCGTGCTCCCGACAGAAAATCGATTTGGCTGCGGGCGATATCCGTTGCGGGTGCGAATGTGATACTTCTTCAGGCGCTCGCCATTGAGTTTCACGGTGATTGCTCGCCAACCCAGGTTAGGATTCGGCTGCGGATAGTAGCTGACCGAATACAGGTGCGCCAAGTCATCGCGTATTGACGCAAAGGCACGCTGTTCGTCTTTCCAATCCTTGGCAAAATAAGCTTTGCCTCCAGTCGCGGCCGTCATGCGTTCAAACACCGCAGTGGAAACCGGCTCGAGTTTCGCCAACTGCGTGCTGATCATATAAATGGCGGTTCCGGTAGATTGCGCCAGTTCGGCTACATCCTCGGGAGGAACCATGCTGGAGTTGTCGGGGCCGTTCGAAAAAACGACGATAACTTTTCTTCCGGTATAGCGCGCGGCATCTTTAATGGTCAGCAGAAGGCAGTTATAAAGTGCGGCATCGTCGCCGGCCACGGTCGCGCGCACGCCCCGCAAAACCTGCGCTCGGTCGGGGGTTAACGGCGCGGAACGCGAAAGGTCACGGCTGTAGGAATAGAAGGCCACCTGGTCCGCGCTTTCGAGCGATCGCACGAAATCTGCAATGGCATCTTGCGCGAAGACGAAGCCGCGATACATATAGTTGCTGGTGTCGAACAGGAGAAACACATTTGCACCGGCAACCATCGAGCCCAGCGTCTGATCCTGGCCTCCTGCTACCGAAACTTTTGTGTCCGTTGCGTGCCCAGGAGTTTTTCCATCAGAGGGAGCAACGTCGGCCACTCGGTACGCGGGTTCGTTGCCTTCTCCAAAGGTGGCGAGCTTTTGCGAAATGCCATCCTCGACAATGGAGAAGTCCGACGGACGAAGGCCTGTGACGTAATTTCCCTTATTGTCGGTCACGGCTACGTTCAACTGCACCATGTCGACACGAACGCGAATGTTGGGTGCGTTTTCCTGGGCGAGCATGCGTGATCCGGGGCTCGAAAGTAGGATTGGAAGTAACGTAAGAAGCGAAAAATAGTTCTTGCTCATAGATTCCTACAGCCTTCTTTTGATCGGTAGAGACGTAGCTCGCTACGTCTGTACAGCATTGGGTCAAAACTGCGTTTTTGCGCCCACTATTGTCGAGGACGCAATCTTCCCCTGGCGGAATTCTTCGCCCGTTTCTCGCATTGCCCTGAGCATGGCTGGCCAATCTTCGAAATCCGTGGCGAAAATCTTTTCGACCATGCGATGGGTTAACTCAGGAATCAGGCGGTTTAGCACGACTGGCGGGTAACCTTTTTCATCCGCCAAACGAGCCCAGTACAAATTGCTGGAATCCCAGCTCTCCGCGAGCAAACGGCTCGAATAACCCTCGAAAGCAGGGAAGGGCTTCAGGTTCAGCAATTCGCGTGTATAACTTTGCGCGAGGATCGGATGGGGCACGCCGAAGTCTTGCGACAGACGCTGCCAGCTGAGTTCTGCCGGATATTGTCGGCACAAGTTTTGCAATTCCTGACCGGCAGGTCCGAAAGAGCTGGTTTCGTCAGGGAACCGTCGACGAAACTCCGCTGCTAGATAGAACGTATCGGCGGGCGTAACATGCGAGTTCACATCACCCAGATTTCCGGCAACTAAGCCGCGGTCCACTCGCTGTGAAACTTGCGGGTCCATGCGTTCCGACAGAATCGTTATCACCTTGCTGCGTAGTTGAACGTCTCCGGCCGACGCCGTTAACAACTCTTCTCCGGAGCGCTGGTACAGAGTTACGGCGTGGAGTTCGGTCTGGCTCACGCCCCACCAACGCGGCAAAGTGGCATTGATCATGAGGCCGGGCACCAGTTCGCGCCAGATCAGAGCCTGAACGTTTTCGGGGGCGATGAAATCCTGTTCCACCTCCGCCAGCACGTAGGGTAAATCCGCCAGCGAGCCGACCAGATGCGCTCCGCCACCGGCGGGAGAACCCTCCCCGAATAATTGCGCAGCCTGCCAGATTTGTTCGACGCCAGTGACTGTATCTCCTGAGAAGTCATGGGAGCGTACAAAGAGCGGATTGTTGTGGAGCATTTGCGCTCCCGGTGGTTCGTAGTATGCATAGTTCAAACCAACGAGAGTGTCTCTGAAAAACGGAGCCAGTTGGCCACGCGCCTCGGCTACTTGCTCACGAGAAGAAGGAGACTTGATCACTTTCAGCAGATCGGTGCGCATCTGCAATTCGGTGTGACGATTGTTGTAAACTCCCGTAGCCCACTGCGTTCGTTCGCCACTGCTGAAAATCGGACGCGGCATTTCGAACTCGCGCAACTCACCCGCGAGCGGAATCAACTGGTCAGCCACGGCCTCGCCTCGTGCGAGTGCCTCCAGGCCTTCGCCGAGACCGATAATGGTATCTAAAGAAACCAGACGCTGGCCGTCTAAAACCGATCGGATGCGGTTGGCTACTTCTTCATGAGTCCGTTGGCCTTCCACAGTGGTCTGCTTAGGTCCGGCGAGCAAATCGATTACTTCATCTTGAGAGCAGTTGCGGCGTCCGGTCGCAGCCAGCAGCATTTCGCCGAGCGAATCACGGCCGGCCTCGAAAAGTTGGGGAGAAGAAACAACGCTGTCAAAAGGTTTAACTACTTTCTGCCAAGAATCTTTCAACTGGGCGCTGTTGATCTGTCCCTGCCGGGCGAGGATTTGCCAAATACCAATATTGGCCTGGAAGATTCCCATGGCGTTGCCTCGCAAAGTGTGGTTCGGAATCCTGCCCAGGCGTTCAGCGGTATTCAGAAAGTGCGTGATGGATTCGTCGCTCAACTGCGGGAACTCGGAGAAGATCAAATATTGATTGCTGAACTGGGGGAACCTGCTAGCCAGCAACAGTGTGGTTTGTGGGCTAAGACGATGGTCCGGCGGCCGTCTGCCATCCAGTTCACTCAAACTCAGATAAATTTGCAGCGGCCCGGTCTCCGTCTCCACGCGGCAAAGGGCGAACATTGCTTCTGCCAACTGCTGGGGACGGTTGAAGTGGCTGGCGCGCTTGCCCCAGTCGCGGACAATTTTAGAGTCGCTTTTTTCGCGGAGGATTTCTTTCCATATTTCCAGATCTCCGGGTACGTAAGGTTCGCCGTCAACGCCCCATTGCATTCTCGTCATCAGCAGCAACAGAGCTGGTGCTGGTCGAAAAGTGGGCCTGGCGGCGTCGGGCGAAGTCGAGTGTCCGCGAAACGCTACATAGTATCGCCGCAACCGGGCCTGGCTGAAGTGGGCTTGCTGTATCGGGCTGACTCGTGCCAGAGAGTCGAAATATGCAGCCAGCCAACCATTGTCTTTTGCCAGCAACTGCGGAACGAATTCCTGTGGCGAATCTGGGCTGGCCGCAACCAAGTCTGTCCAGGCGGATTTGGCGTCTGTCCCGCCGGGTACAATCACGCGTCCACCGCGGATGCTGATGTGAGTTCCGTAGAAGTCCAGGGTCGCAGCCAGCGGCAGCAGTTGGCTCAGCCCAACCGTCTGTCGCAAAGCGTCTCGGGATTCGGCGTCGGTTCGCGATACCGCCCAGTAAAGACGGCACAAGAGAGGATCGCGCAACAGTGTGTCGATCAGATCGCCGCCGTTCTTATTGCTCAGCGTTGTCCAATCTCTTTCGCTGAACATAACGGGAACCCGTGAATTAGGAAACGTATAACTGAATGCCTTGCCTCCCTGAAGAGTCTCTTCCAGTTGGGGCAAAGGGAAGCCTGAGTCGATGGTAAGGAACGCGCGTTCGGGATCAGCCGTCATTAACGATGTACTGCTTTGCCCACATTCCTGACGGACCCGATATCCCAACACGCGCAACAACGGCTTAGCTTCATCGCAGTTGGCTATTCGGATCGTACTGTCGGGACCTGCAAGAGCGGTGAGTTCTTTCGCCTGATGGACGTACCGGTTCAGCAGGATAAGAAATTCCGTTGGCCTGCCGCCGTCGCGGGCGCCCTCGTAACCTTCTGTGAATACGTTGTGGGCGAGCAAAGGCACGACTTCTTCCGGGGAAATCTTCTGGCTGATGCCCGCCATGCGCAAGAATGAACGCAGAGGACCTGGGATAATGATGCTGACCTCAGGGCGCTGTGACGCCATCCCATTGGCCGAGGACTGAGCGGAGGCACGTGCGTTCGGGGCGAAGCAGGAACTGCACAGCAAGAACGCTACAAGAAGGGTGCGCAGACGACGAAGAGATTTCATGGCTGGTCCTCTCCGACCTTCCAAACATTTGCAACTAAATCGTGACAACACCGGGGGCCCGAATTGTAGCCTCACCTGAGGAGTTCGGCTGACCGACTCGGCTCCTTACATTCGTGTCGGTCACATTAAATCATCCTTCGACTTAATCCAAGGTCTTTTCTTGGATTCAAGAGTGCATTTTGTGTTTGGCTGAAAATAAAGGGATTATTAGGATGGAGATTCCTCAGGCGAGTGATTGCTCAGGAGCGGGCCGATTCGGCCTTGGTCGAAGTATTGCGATTGATACAAACGGTCGAGAAAATCGCGTTATCAGTAGACTCGCATAAGATTGTTGGCCACGAACCCGCCTTCAATCGCCAGCATGCTTCGAACTGCTATGCGTTCGGCCCTGTAGTGATGGGTTCGATGCAACAGATATGCCGTTCCGACACCGAACCCAAACCCCAGTCCGGAGGCCACCGCTTCACCGGCGACGCCTCTGGTAACCAGTGGACGCATTACCGGGTTAGTCTCTTTGAAGCCGTTTGCCAAGCCGCGCTGGGTGGTGACAGCGTCGGCGGCAATCTGTCCCGCGAGGACGGAGAAATCAATCTTATTTTCTGCGTTCCAGAATTTTTGCGGGGATGGAGCCTGCGGTACGGGGCCAACCGCTACGAAGCTCTGTTGTGCCTGAGCTGCACCAATGAGGATAAGAAGGATTAAAGCTGTTGATTTCACGCCGCCTCCAATAGGAATTAAAGAACCTGCACTGGAAGCAATTCGGGCCCAGGCAGCCTAGCAAGTGAGGTAAGATTATCCGGATAATCCCCGGCAGTACATGGCCTAAAAGTGACACCTGAAACGACTTTAGTAATGCTAATCGTAACTGCAGAAGTGGTTACCGACGGCACGGAAGTAGCGGGTAAACGCACGGAAGTAGCTGGAGACGAAGAGGCTTACAAAGGTATCAACCCTGAACTGCCGTGGGTCAGGGCTGTGGGTCCTCTAGACGGGTGGGTGTCCCGTTCAGATAATTGTTGTATGCAGAACGGACTCAGCACGTCACGGTTGCGCTATCTCAGCGGGCTCCTGGCACTGCCAATGCTAGTCGCGCTAGTCGGCTGCCAGGGAGTTACTTCCGCGAATCAAGCCACCAACAATGCGACCGCCGGTCAGCTTTCAGTGTCGCCCGCCACTATGAGTTTTGGAAACGTGGCTGTAGGAGCTAACTCGGCGAAGCAGGGAACGTTAACAGCGGTCAGCGCCGATATTAAAGTAACCTCGGCGGCCTGGAGCGGACAGGGCTATTCGTTGAGTGGGATTAGCTTCCCGCTAACGATTCCGTCGGGAGAGAGCGTCCCGTTCACGGTAACCTTCGCTCCGCAGGCAGCGGGAAACACTCCTGGCAGTGTCACGTTCGATAGCGACGCGACCGACGCCACAGCCGCGGAAACTTTCACCGGCAGCGGTACTCAGGGGTCGCAACATAGTGTGGCGCTGTCCTGGAACGCGAGCACTTCGCAAGTGATCGGCTACAACGTATATCGTCGCATCGGATCGAGCGGGTCATATACAAAGCTCAACCCATCGATAAATACGCTAACGAGCTATACGGATACTGCAGTCCAAAGCGGACAAACCTACGATTATGTGACCACGGCGGTGGATGCGAGCAACGTGGAGAGTGCGTATTCGAACGAGGCGGCGGCTTCAATTCCGTAGTTTGCTATAGCGCCGGTATTTTGCCCGCTGTCCGAGGGTATCCCGCCTTCGGATTGTGCAGGCAGGATGCCTGCCCGACAGCCGCGGGGACGGCGGCGCGACAAAAAGCTTAGAACACTTGCTCTTTCAGCAATTGCAGTAAGTATGCGCCATAGCGATTGTTCTTCATGGAGGTTGCTGTAGCCTCAAGCTGTTCGGCGCCGATATAACCCAGACGATAGGCAATTTCTTCGGGACACGAAACCATCAAGCCTTGCCGGGTCTCGATGGTCTGAATAAACAAAGATGCTTCCAGCATTGATTCATGGGTGCCAGTATCCAGCCATGCCATGCCTCGACCCATCACCACGACATCCAATTGTTTTTGTTTCATGTATTGCTTGTTGACGTCGGTGATTTCCAGTTCTCCGCGCGCGGAAGGCTTTAACGCCTTTGCGATTTCCACGACCTGGTTATCGTAAAAATAAAGTCCGGTGACCGCGTAGCGCGACTTTGGCGTTTTGGGCTTTTCTTCCAGGCTGAGCGCTCTGCCTGCGGAATCAAATTCAACTACGCCATAACGTTCGGGATCCTGCACTGGATACGCGAACACACGCGCGCCCTCAGTCTTTTCGCCGGCTTCCTGCACGCATTTCACTAGATCGTGTCCGTAAAAAATATTGTCACCGAGAACCAGGGCACAGCAGGCCGAAGCGATAAAATCTTTGCCAACAATAAAGGCCTGCGCGATGCCTTCGGGCCGCGGCTGAACCACATATTGAAAGTTCACACCGAAGCGCGATCCATCACCCAAGAAATTCTGGAAGCGGGGAACGTCCTCTGGCGTGGAAATCAACAGAATGTCGCGTATGCCCGCCAACATCAGAGTCGACAGCGGGTAGTAAATCATTGGTTTGTCGTAAATCGGCAGCAGGCTTTTGCAAACCGCATGGGTTACGGGATAAAGCCGCGTGCCTGATCCGCCCGCCAAAATGATGCCTTTGTATTTGCAAGTTCTCGTAGGGTTGTGAGTGGTCATTCGTTGTCGTTATGCGTTCGCTCGCAGGCTGCAGCAAAATCTGTTTTGCGTGATCCAGCCCTTTCAGGACGGCAGTAAATGCTGAATCGGTAATAGCAGTTTGCGAAAAAAATCAAAAATGAGCGCTTACGGTTTGAAGGGGCGCGGCTTCCAGCCGCGCCGATCGTTCTCTTAAAGGTTACGGCACGGCTAGAAGCCGTGCCCCTTCAAAACTTCAACGCCTGATGCCTCCGCCGAGCGAGTCTAGCACTGAAACATTACACGGAATATTGGGTCGCGATCCACTCGCGGTAATGGCCGGATGTTACTTCTCGAATCCACGCATCATTGGCGAGATACCACTCCACCGTTTTGCGGATTCCAGTTTCGAACGTCTCCTTCGGTTGCCAATTCAGTGCCCGCTCAATTTTGCGCGTGTCCATGGCATATCGGCGGTCGTGGCCGGGACGATCCTGGACGTAGGTAATGAGCTTGCTGTGTGGAACAATCGCATCTGCAGGCCGCAAATCATCGAGAATCGAGCAGATGGCGTGCACGATCTCAAGATTTGGCTTTTCACTACGTCCGCCGATGTTGTAGGTCTGGCCGACTTTTCCTTGTGCAAGAACGGTGCGAATGGCGTCGCAGTGATCCGCAACATACAACCAATCGCGGACGTTCTGCCCGTCGCCATACACAGGAATGGGCTTGCCGTTCATGGCATTCAGAATAGTCAGCGGAATTAGTTTTTCAGGAAATTGGTATGGCCCGTAGTTGTTTGAACAGTTGGTTGTGAGAACGGGCATGCCGTAGGTGTGATGGTAGGCGCGGACCAGATGATCGGAAGCCGCCTTGGTGGCCGAGTATGGGCTGTTGGGCGAGTACGGTGTGTTCTCCGAAAAAGCCGCGTCTTTGGGACCGAGCGAGCCGTAGACCTCGTCGGTAGAAACGTGTAAAAAACGAAACCTTGCTTTGTCCTCCGCCGCCAATTCGGTCCAATAGGCTCGCGCTTCCTCGAGCAGGCTAAATGTTCCGTTCACGTTGGTACGCACAAAATCGTCTGGGCCATGGATGGAGCGGTCCACGTGACTCTCAGCCGCAAAGTGCACAATGGCGCGTGGACGGCAGCGTGCGAGAAGACCGCTGATTAATTTTCGGTCGCCAATATCTCCGTGCGCGAAGCTGTAACGCGGGTCTTCTGAAACTTTTTCCAGATTACCGAGGTTCCCGGCGTACGTAAGCTTGTCCAGATTCACTACTGCAGTGCTTTCTGCCGCGAGCCATTGCAGGATGAAATTGGAGCCGATAAAACCGGCTCCTCCGGTTACGAGGATAGGTTGCATAGGCGCTTATGAAATCTTAGTGTTCAACGGCTCGGCGGTAAAGTACAAAGCGGTGTGCACTTTCCCTCTTTGTGCTTTCCGTGGTTGTCATCCCGTCGGACGGCTGTCATCCCGAGCGAAGCGAGGGATCTGGGTTCTTGTGATCGCCGGAAAGAACCCAGATTCGTCACTTTGCTCCTCGGAATGACAGCAGGAGGGTTCTAGGTTTTTGCGGGACGATACGCGCGGCTTACTTTGCAGAATCCAAAGCCTAGCCAGCCACTTCTTCGAGCAATTTCTGATCGATATCGAAGTTCGCATGTACGTTCTGCACGTCATCATGCTCTTCAAACGCTTCCATCAGGCGAATCATGGTGGTTGCAGCCGATCCTTCGACCTTGATGTAATTCTGCGGAATCATAGTGACGCTAGACGACGTGGGCTCAATGCCAGCTTTTTTTACCGCCTCTAAGACGGCTTCGTAAGCCGAGGTATCGGAGAGCACCTCCCAGTTGTCGCCATCGTCCACTAAATCCTCCGCTCCCACATCCAGCACGATACTCATCAGATCATCTTCCTTGGCTGCCGACTTCGGAATGATGATTTGGCCCTTCTTATGGAACATGTACGACACCGCGCCGGCGTCCGCCATATTCCCGCCGTTCTTGCCGAACACATGACGAATCTCGCTCACGGTGCGGTTGCGGTTGTCGGTATTGATGTCGAGCAGGATGGCCACGCCGCCTGGGCCATAGCCTTCGAGCGAAAATTCTTCGTAGGTCGCGCCGGGCAATTCGCCGGTGCCTCGCTGGATCGCCCGCTTGATGTTGTCCTGGGGCATATTCTCGGCTTTGGCAGCGAGAATCGCGCCGCGCAATCGCGGATTGCTGTCGGGATCGCCGCCACCGTTTTTGGCGGCAATCGAAATTTCTTTTATCAAACGGGTGAAAATCTTGCCGCGCTTGGCGTCCAGCGCGCCCTTCTTATGCTTAATTGTGGCCCATTTTGAGTGGCCGGACATGGAAATACCTCGTGTTCTCTGAACTTAGATTGTGCTGATCTTGATGCTGCCGATTCTAATCGTAAAGGATACGCCCGTAGAGGAGATCACAGAATTACCCCCGGGATTGCCTCGCAAATTCGCAGGCGACTTAGAAGTATAGCATTACACCGGGGTGGACGCCCGCGCCTAGCGGAACTAGCGGTGAAAATTCGGTCCGAGTACCCCAATATCGTCTTCTGCCAGGCTGCGGACAAGTTCGGCAGTGAAGTAGTCAACGCTGGCCGCTGCGGTACTGTCGTAGCGCTTGTGGTAGGTTGAGCGGCTTTTATCGATGTCTTCTTTCAGACGGTCGTATAAGTCTTTATGCTTGCGGCCTTCCGCCACTTTGGCTTGATTGTATAGTTTGATCTCATCCATCAAGAGACGCGCGAAACGTTGCGCCTTGCGATGAATCTCAGCATCTTCCGGCGACAGGTGCGCGAACGCATCGGTGGCGGGGGCAGCCGCGGCCGCTGCCATCGACGCAGGCGCAACCACGACTTCCGCCGTGGCTTCTGCCATCGCAGGCTCTGCGATCGGAGCCGCGACCACATGCTTCGGCGCGTGACCCGCAAATGGATCTGAGAATGACGAAACGGTTTGCACCGGCGGCGCTTCGAATTTTTCGCTGGCTGCAGGTTCGCTCGCGCCTTCTTTCTGGGCCTGTTTTCTGAGCGAAGCAACTTCAAGCCAGGCGCTGGTCGCAGCCACGAGCAGTTCGACCGCGGCAGCATCCATGTTGCCGCCGGCCCGGATTCCACCGTCGGCATAGACCAACGCGGCCACTTTGTCTTTCAAACGCAACGGCAGCAGCAACGCTTTATCTTTAGCAGCGGCACCGAATTTCGATGTGAAAGCCGGATCCATTTGGGCCGCTCCCGCGCCCACAGCCACCCGCGATTGCAGAACCTGGCTCGGAGCTGAACTGTTCACATCCAACGAAAAATCTTTTATGTCGTCATTATTCTCGAAGCCGCGTCCTTGCCATCCTGTGGCCGTGCCTGACTTGATTACGAAGAGCGCTGCGCGTCCGCTGTAGGCTGCAGTGTTGTCGAGCAGCGCGCGCAAGATTTCCTTTTGCGTCGAGCCCGCATGAATAGCGGACACTGCCTGTAACAACTCGCCGGCAGAACTTCCGGAAGCGCCTGCGGAACCGGAAACATGCGGTTGTACTTGCTCTAATACGCGGCGAACCAGATCCTGCCGCAACTGCGGAAGATGGCCCTCGAGGACCTCAGAGACAGCCTTCTCGACAATTTGCTCAATCGCGGTTTTCTGTTCCATTATTGCCTTGACCACGTCTCCCGCGGAATGCGAATTCGCGCAATTTTCCCAGCAAGTTTCTGATTATACGGCCAGTTGGCCGACCTTCATTGATGACGGAAGTAACTGCCAACTGCGGCACCGCCGGTGGGATCAAAACTCGCCTAAACCGTTCAATTCGCAATTCGTCAAAAGAGTTACGCGCAATAGCAGGATAGCAAGTAAAATAACAGTTCCCAATGCGTGTAGGGGCTGAAAATTGTTGCATCGGATGAATGATGAGTACCATCCAACCAAAAATAGATGAGCCAGTTTCTGACGAGCTAGCGCTTGTTCAAGCAGCCAAAGGCGGCGATGTCAGCGCCTTTGAAGAATTGGTTCGACGTTATGATCGGAACGTATTTCGCATTGCCCAACACATCACTCAGAACCGCGAAGACGCGGAAGATGTGGTGCAAGATGCGTTCCTGAAGGCTTACAGCAATCTTCACCAGTTTCAGGGGCAGTCGAAATTTTATACCTGGCTCGTGCGCATTGCGGTGAACGAAGCGCTGATGCGGTTGCGGCGCCGTCGCCCGGAGCGCATGGTTTCGCTCGACGAAGATGTTAAGACTGAGGAAGACTCGCTGCCGCGGGAGGTCGCGGATTGGAGTCCGAACCCCGAGCAGCAGTACAACCAGGCGGAGTTGCGGGAGATTTTGACCCGCACCATTCAAGGGCTGCCCGCGAGTTTCAGAACGGTCTTCGTCCTGCGTGACGTAGAAGGATTGTCAACGGAAGAAACTGCCGAGGCGCTGGATCTCAGTATTCCGGCGGTGAAATCACGGCTGCTGCGTGCGCGCCTGCAATTGCGCGAACGCCTCAGCCGATTCTTTCAACGACGCGAGACCACGAATGGCAAAGAGCAAGAAAAACCTGAAACCGGAGACACCCAGTGAAGTGCAAAGATTTTCTAAGCGAGCTGACTAACTACCTGGATGGCGTGATTGACGAGCGCACCAAGGTTGAATTGGAAGATCATCTCGCTTGGTGCCACAACTGCTACGTTGTATGCGATACCACCAAGAAGACCATTGAGATCTACCGCGACTCCCAGTTGTACGAACTTCCCGAAGATCTTCGCACCCGGCTCCGTTCCGCCATCGTCTCCAAGTGCCATGCCCACAAGAAGACGGGGCCAGAGCGCGTTTAAGTGGAATTCAGTATCCTTCGTTTAAGCATCCCAAAGAAACATCGAAACGGTTTCTCCTGCCTCATCACTATCAATGGTTGACGAAACCTTTTCCTACCGTATTGAATCTAATTTTATATTTGTAGAGATGCCTAAGGGCACTTCGTATTCCAGGTGAGACCCGGTTAGGTTATTGGCTGTGGAGGTCAAATATGATCGCCAAGTTGGTCGACGCTTTCTTTGGTTGCTGGCACAACCACTATAGTTTTCCTATTACGATCCGCCCAGGGTCTCGGAATAAGTCACGTCCCACCACAGCTGCAGCGCTAACCGGGATGTACGTCGTTTGTCTCGATTGCGGTAAAGAACTGCCTTATGATTGGCAGCAAATGAAAGTCATTGGAACGCCGTCGCAAGCCCGGCACTATGCGCGGGAGCTAGCCGCCAGGCAAGCTGCCTAACCTTAAGTCCCGGCTCACACTTTCAAATGCACTTTTTTTGCACCGGCATGTACAGTATTCACTGTATTGGCGTAATCGCGTGAGTGGGGTACGTTGGTGCCAGTTCGGGAGCGTACTAAGCTCGAGGCGGTCATGGGTTAGCGTCGGCGGAGCTGACATTCGGACCCTCACGACCGCCGCTTTATTCTCGCAATCTCCCTCCCCTTTCTGCTCCAAACCTCTGCTTCATGCTGCGCCTGTGCCGAGGTTACCCTCTGGCCGCAGGCGCAGCCGCCTTCTTGGGCAGAATTTCTCCAATGCGGCGGATCTGTGCCCCTAAGCCCCGGAACTTCTCCTCGATATGTTCGTAGCCGCGGTCGATGTGATAGACGCGGTCGATAATGGTTTCTCCATCCGCGACCAAAGCGGCAAGTACGAGGGAGGCGGACGCCCGCAGATCAGAGGCCAGAACTGCAGCGGCGCTCAGCGGCGTCTTGCCGCGAACCACAGCCCGACGTCCTTCAATTTTGATGTTCGCTCCCATACGTACCAGTTCCTGGGCGTGCATAAAACGATTCTCAAAAATGTTCTCGGTAATAATCGAAGCGCCTTCCGCTTGGGTCGCCAAGACCATGTATTGCGCCTGCACGTCAGTGGGGAAGCCCGGATACTCCTGCGTGACCATGTCCGCGGCTTTTGGAGGATTGTCGCCCATCACGCGGACTGAGTCTGCGGTATGCCTGGTCTTCACGCCGACTTCGTGCAGCTTCTCGAGCAATGCGCTGAGATGATCGGGATCACAACTGGCGACGTTCACGTCTCCTCCGGTGAGTGCACCCGCGATGATGAACGTTGCAGCTTCGATGCGGTCGGGAATGATACGGTGGCGAGCGCCATGCAGTTTGTTGACGCCTTTCACGTGGATAGTCGAAGTTCCAGCGCCCTCGATTCGTGCGCCCATGCTGATCAGCAAAGCGGCGAGATCAGCGACTTCGGGTTCACGGGCGCAGTTCTGCATCACGGTTTCCCCATCTGCCAGAGTCGCTGCCATCAACAAATCTTCAGTTCCGGTTACGGTTATCTTTTCGAAAATAATCTCCGCGCCACGCAATCGTTTCGCGGTCGCCTCCACGTAGCCGTGATCCTGGGTGATAGTTGCGCCCAGCAGTTCAAGTCCTTTGATGTGTAGGTCGATCGGTCGGCCTCCGATGGCGCAGCCTCCGGGTAGAGAAACGCGGGCGCGTCCACAACGGGCAACCAGCGGGCCAAGCACGAGCGTCGAGGCGCGCATGGTCTTCACCAACTCGTACGAGGCCTCGGGCGAGGTCAGGTTCTTGCAGCAGATCGTCGTGCGATGCTGAGCGCGGCCGTAGCCGAGCTCGACTTCCGCGCCCATGGCGGACAGGAGTCTGCGGGTAGTCTCGATGTCCCGCACTTGCGGAACATTTTCCAGGATGACGGTTTCATCGGTAAGCAGAGCAGCAGCCATGGCTGGCAGGGCTGCGTTTTTCGCGCCGCTGACGCGAACCGTCCCCAGCAGTGGATTGCCGCCGCGAATTACGAATTTATCCATATCGATATCGTACCCTGTGAGAATGTGACGTTGGGTATTGTAAAGGCGAAATACGTTGGTGCTCGACGGGAACCGGTTAATCGGAAGGGCAGGGCCTGCTGGAGGTGTGGGACATTCTCATGGGTTGGGAAAAGTCGAACTTTGCTCGACCTTCGGGCCTGCGAGACGCCGGCGCTACAAAGACCTCGCGGCGTTGATCGCTTGGCGAACGTTGCCGTTGGTAGATTTTAGAGCGCGCGTGGCTTGGGTGCGGGACACCTTGGCTTGCAGAATAACCAGCGCTACCGAAACGTCGTTTCCTGAAGCGCGTAGGGCTTCTCCGGCTGCATCACGATTGATTCCGGCCAGCTGTTCGAGAATCGTCAGGGCTCGTTCGCGCAGCTTATAGTTCTTGACATGGAGATTGATCATCAGGTTGCCATAGACATAGCCCAACCGAGTCATGGCGCCGCTGGTGAGCATATTCAAGATCATTTTTTCGGCGGTACCAGCTTTCATCCGGCTGGAACCGGCGATAACTTCGGGTCCGACTTCGGCCACGATGGCAAAGTCTGCGGCTTTTTCCAAATGTGAATTAGGGTTGCAGGTGACGGCAATAGTTTTGGCTCCGTGATCGCGAGCGAATTCAATGGCAGCCACCGTGAAGGGCGTGCGCCCGCTGGCAGCGACTCCGATTACCACATCGTTTTTGCCAGGCTTCTTTTTCGCCATTTCGCGGTGGCCCAGAGCTTGGGAGTCCTCGCTGGCTTCAGTGGCGGTGTGCAGGGCTTTTGTGCCGCCAGCGATTACGAACTGCACCATCCGTCGATGGGTGTTGAAGGTAGGCGGACATTCGGAGGCATCGAGTGCGGCGATACGCCCACTGGTTCCGGCGCCGACGTAAATCAGCCGGCCTCCTTTTTTCAGGGCCTCCGCAATGACATCAATTCCTCGAGCGACTTGCGGCAACGCCGCTTTGACTGCGGCAGCTACCTGAGCATCTTGCGAATTTATGATGCGGACGATTTCAAGCGACGACTTCAGGTCGAGATTCTCGGCGCTGCGGTTGGGCCGTTCGGTTGGCAAACGGCTTAGTTTCTCGGTAGCTTTCGTGCTTACACGTCGCAATAGTTTGTCTCCACGTTTATGGAGTTAACACGACTTAGTTTTCAAGTTGAATTTCAGATTAGCAGAGAGGATAGGAATACGCCGAACCGAAGTTGCGACAGACTCAGTCCCGACCGCGGGAGAGTGGTCACATTGTCTGTGACAAACAGATAACAACATTGAAAAAATTGACGTGTATATATAAATCTAGTATTATGTATACATCATATTGAAAGCTATATGGCCGTAACTATCACCACAATCCGTTTAGATACTCGTCTGGCAGACGAAGCTAAGAAAGTGCTTCGCGTGAAATCTCGCACCGCCGCGATCCACCTCGCTCTCCGGGAAATCGTTGCGCTGAGGCGTTTCAAAGATTTGATGAAGAAAAACGCAGGAAAACTCTCGTTCGTTGGCCACGGTGAATAACCTCGTTATTCTCGACACGTCCGTTTTTGTCGATGACCTACGCACTGGACGCCATCAACACAGAATCCAAGCTCTGACCGGTCTCATCCGCAACTCTTCGGTTGTATTAGCGGAGTTGTGGCGTGGCGCCGCCAAGCCTGCCGAACGGGATTTCTTATCCGCACTACAGCGCAACCACCCTATTCTGAATCCCACGGAAAAAAATTGGTTGGAATCCGGCCAGATACTGGGAAGAATTCGTGCGGATCGAGGGCTCACGCCGGATAAGCTGCGCGATCTCCACTTCGATGTTCTGATCGGTCTGACGGCACGGTCGAACGGTGCCCTTCTGATCACGTCGAACCGAAGCGATTTTGAAGTTATCAGCAGTTATCGAAAACTCCGGCTCGAAATTTGGTAGCGGCGGGTTAAGATTGCAAAGTGGCGACCACTGCTATTTCATTCCAACGCGCTGCACGCCACAATGTGCTGGCTTCCATTGGTGTCGCGCTGGTTACGATCTTCGTTGTTTGCGCCGTCTTTGCTCCATGGATCGCGCCGCAGGATCCGGCGCATATCGAATTGCCAGCGCGTCTTGCAGGACCATCATTTAATCACTGGTGCGGTACGGACGAACTTGGCCGCGACATTCTTTCCCGCCTGATTTACGGCTCGCGCATTTCCATGCTGGTCGGAAGCTGCGTAGTAGCAGCCTCGCTGGCCTTGGGACTTATCGTGGGATCAATCGCCGGTTACTACGGGGGGCGCATCGATCGCTTTGTCAACGTGGTGGTGATGAACGCGTTTCTATCATTTCCTGGAATTCTCCTGGCGATTGCGTTCGTGGCGTTCCGCGGTCCCGGAATTTTCAATCTCGTTCTGGCGCTCTCGCTCGGAGGGTGGGTTGGCTATGCTCGTTTGGTCCGCGCCCAGGTTCTTTCCGCTCGCGAGCGTGAATTCGTGGAAGCTGCCCGCGCTCTGGGAGCTAGCGATCTGCGCGTGATCGTCCGCCACATCTTGCCCAATATCATTCAGCCGATTATCGTGCAAGCGGCGATTGGCATGGCGGGCGCTATTCTCGCGGAAGCCACCATGAGTTTTCTCGGTCTCGGCGTTCCGCCACCCACGGCGAGTTGGGGAACCATGCTCAACGATGGGCGTGCTTATTTGTTCGACGCGCCGCACCTCGTCATCTTTCCCGCCATGGCCGTTATGCTGGCTGTGCTGTCGTTCAATTTCATTGGAGACGCCCTGCGGGATTTCCTCGATCCCAGATCGCGGATCGAAGCGGGTCTATGAGGCTCACCGGGGCTCGCAGCCCCACCATCTGAAATCGTTTCTCTTGAACTCCGTACGCTAGTTCTTTCCTTATATTGCGAACCGCCAAATCGGTGTACACTAAGTGGCCTTTTCGAAGAAGGCATTCTGGTTAGAGGGGAAACCACGGTGAACCAAATGCAACAGCGGGACTGGATTGCGATGATACGTCAGCGAGCGGCCACCGCCGTACTGACGTTAGCGGGAGTGCTTGTCTTAGGAATCTCTACCACCCAATCGGCGCAAGCACAAACTTTCACCACACTGCACGACTTCACAGGAACGCCGGACGGCAGCTCACCCTACGCACCTTTGGTCCGCGACAATGCGGGTGTTCTCTACGGTACGACTGAATCGGGCGGCACCTCTGGCGTGGGAACGATTTTTAAAGTGGATAAGAGCGGTAAGGAGACTGTGCTGCACAGCTTCGCCGGGGGATCGGATGGAGCGAATCCCTTTGCCGGGTTGGTCTTCGACTCGGCAGGCAATCTTTATGGCACGACTGCCAATGGCGGCGCGTCCGGCGTAGGAACGGTGTTCGAGTTGAGTAAGGCCGGAAAGGAAACCGTGTTGTACAGCTTCGTCGGGGGAACAACCGACGGTTGCTATCCATTCGGAGGTCTGCTCCGGGACACCGCCGGCAACCTTTATGGCACCACCGAGGTATGCGGCGCTTCCGGCGTGGGAACGGTGTTCAGGCTAAGCAAGACCGGCAAGGAGACCATTTTGCACAGCTTCGCTGGAGGATCGTCGGACGGGGAATTCCCCTCTTTCACCAGTTTGCTCATGGATGTCAGCGGCAACCTCTATGGCGTCACCGAGCAGGGCGGCACTTCCAATCTGGGCGTCGTCTACAAGCTTGGCAAGGCCGGCAAGATTACCATCCTGCACAGTTTCGCGGGCGGCACGAGCGACGGTTGCGATGTTTTCGGAACGCCAGCGATGGACGCCAGCGGCAATCTCTATGGTACGGCCAACTCGTGCGGTTCTTCCCAGGTGGGAATCGTCTGGAAGGTGAGCCAGAAGCGCAAAGAGACCGTGCTGCACAACTTCACGGCGGGGGCGTCGGATGGTTCCGAACCCATCGCGGGTGTCATTATGGACGCCAAGGGCAACCTGTACGGGTCCACCTACCAGGGGGGCAGTGCCAACCTCGGAACGGCCTATAAACTCAGCAAGTCAGGCAACATAACGCTTCTCCACACTTTCACCGGAGCGGACGGAGACTATCTTTACTCAGGTTTGATCCGGGGCGCCGCGGGAAATCTCTATGGCACGACTTTATATGGTGGCAGCGGAGAAGCCTGCAATAACGGCTGCGGAACCGTGTGGCGAATCACAAAGTAGGTAGGACGGGAAAAACATAACTTTCACTCGGCGCCGTCTTACGGGGAACCACCCCTGAAAAGACGGTGCCGTTTTCAATCATCGCTCTAGTATCTGAAGAATCCTGCCGCAAGACCGAATCAGCATTTTGGAGATCCCGCATGATTGCACGCACCTGCCGAAGCGCGACCCGCGAAGCCGCCAAAGACGCTGCTTTCGTGGGGACGATCTTTATCCACCCAGATCCGGTTTCATTCCATCGACTCCAAGGCACGATACTGTAGCCTCAGCCCAGGCTACCGGCGAAATCTTGCCGCACATAGTGGAAGAAGATCGAAGTGGAAGTTTGCCCTTCGGGCAGGGCGTCGCGGGAGTGCGGTAGCTGGCAGCCGCGGTAGAGCAGGGCATCGCCAATTGCCTGGAATACTTTTAAGGTACCTGATTTCTTATGAAGCCGAAGTGGCCACGGGGTTGCATTGCGAGGCTCGGGTGCGTAATCGAGGCAGAAGGTCGCGCTGAAATCGCACTGCTCGCGGTCGGTATGTTTTTCGAGAACCGCGCCCTCCTGGTACGACGCCAGATAAACGTAGGAAGGTTTTAGCGACTCCCCAGCGAACGCGCTCATTGCTGGCGTCAACTGATGATGAAAAAATTGGCAAACCGGATCGTTGTATGAAACGTAGCGAAGCGGGCTTTGCCCGTCTCCGAGACGGAGCTTGCCGCTGCGAAGTTGGTGACGGTAATAGCGGCGAAGGCTTGCGATGTGGAATGGATGAATCAGGCTGCCGACAGGAGCGTAGCCCTGCGACCGGAACCGCGGCCTGACAAAGGCAACAATTTCGTCCCATTGTTGGCGTCGAGACGAAATGAAACCGTCTGGCACCAGAATATTTGCCATCATTAAAGTGCGGACTTGCGGAAGTGCTGAAGGCGAGGGATCGCCCGGTTGCGCACCAGCCAGCATGTTCCAGAGTTGCGGGCCCATCCAGAACGGCCAAAGGGCTGCGCTTCCCGGATCTCTCACCCAAACCGTATTGCCCTCTGCTATTTCACGTTGGTCGGTGGAGGCTGAGATAGAGGCATCCGTCGGCGAGTGTCCGTCAGCGGTGAAAATGCATTCGGGATTCAGGAAAAACAGACGATCAGACAAACCCTCCCAGTACTCTGGGTTTAAGAGACGGGATGGAACCAGATGGTCTGGCTGATCGTCCAGGCAGCAGTGGAAGAGCGATCGCGGAAGGACGTTTCCTTGATCAAGGCGCGCAGGTGCGACTGCGAGCTGCTCAATCCACGCTAACCAAGCTGCGTCTTTCATTTGTGAATCCATCCATTAACGGTGAAACGGCTATCGGCAAACTGGCCGGAGGGACAGTCGACCGGGGTGATTTCGTGGGACAGCCCACTGGCGAACATGACCAGTTGGTTCTGCTCCGGCACGATGGTGCGGTAGTTAGCGGTGGGGACGTAATATTCGTTTTCCCGTCGCGAGTCATAGATACGCAGTTCGCCGCCGGTGAACTGTTTGGGCTCGCGATGAAAGAAATAGACAAATGTGACTTCTCTGCTCGCCACCTCGTCGGCTGCATTGTCACTGTGGCAGCGGAAGAAATCGCCGTGATTGCTGGCAGTGGTTTGGGTTTCAATACGCGAGATAGTAAATGGATCGCGGCCCCATTTCTGCAGAACTCTGGGTAAGCAGGTCAGGAGGCGATCCACGATCATTCGTTCTTGCCCGCCCAGATCCATGAGCACGCATGATCGGCGCTGTTCATAATCAATAGCCGAACCGGTGACTCCTGGCGAAAGCACCTCACTGACTTGAAACCGGGTTTCCTGTGCGAGAACGTATTGCCGCAACGCGTTTAATTCGGCGGGAGTCAGAAACTCGTCGAATATTACGCATTCGGCGGAAACGTAATCAGGGGCCTCAAGAACCGCCACTACGGCCGTGGTGGGCTGCGAGGTCACAGTTAGAAATGAAATCGGAGGCGGAGTAGTTCCAGGCGGGCGTGGAGAAACTACCGGCGACGGACCCGGGGTGTTGGGCGGTGTTCCGAGGCTCATCGGAGGCGGAGTAGTGCCGGGCGGGCGAGGGGAACTGCCCGGTGGAGGCGGAGCCGGGGGAGTGGGCGGCGTTCCCAGGCTCATTGGTGGTGGAGTTGTCCCGGGCGGGCGAGGAGAACTACCCGGCGTTGGAGCTGGAGTGTTGGGCGGTGATCCAGCATGGGTTAGGGGCAGACTTCCGTTTGAAGCTTTTGTGGATGAGGTCACCTGCTGATCAAGCAGCTGCCGGGTCATGCTGGCGCTCAAAAGTCCGAGCGCCCGTTCGGCCATGAGTTCTCCTACGCTTCGGGCGATAACTTCGGCGACCGCGTTTTCCGGAGTACTCGATTGGGCTCGTGTACGCTGCAGTAAATTGGCAAGGAGTTCTTTCTCGGGCACGCTGAGAATGCGCTCGTCGCGCAATAGAGTGCCAGAGAGACTATCGATCATCTCTCGTGTTGTCATTGATTGGACCCTCCCGGAGACACAAATAGCGAACCGGGCAGTCCGGTAAAGCGAAGGGGGATTGCAGCGTAGCAAAAAGAAGGACGAAAGGGAAGCGCTAATTAATGGTACGTGGAATAACGAGAAGCTGTTGTTACTTGTCGGCCATCGCTCCGACTAGAGATTCGAAGATTTTGAAACCGTCGGTTCCGCCGAGTTCGAGTTCGCTCGCGCGTTCCGGGTGCGGCATCATTCCCAGCACATTGCGGCCCGGATTGCAGATGCCCGCGATATTGTCCAACGAACCGTTTGGATTTGCATCCGTCGTGATTTGGCCTTCAGGGTTCGAGTACCGTAAAACAATGCGCTGGTCGCGCTGCAATTCCCTTAGCGTAGGAGCGTCGCAGAAGTAGTTGCCCTCCATGTGTCCGATGGGAATGGTGAGCACCTGGCTCTGCCGGCACGCATGAGTGAACGGAGTGTCGATAGTTTCGACCCTCACATGGACTGGTTTACAGACGTACTTCAAGCCCACATTGCGCATGAGGGCGCCGGGAAGCAATCCGGACTCGCATAAGATCTGGAAGCCGTTGCAAATGCCCAGTACCAGGCCGCCACCGTCGGCGAACTTCTTTACCGATTCCATTACCGGAGAAAACTTCGCGATGGCACCGGTGCGCAAGTAATCTCCGTAGGCGAAGCCGCCGGGAACGATTATCGCGTCACAGTTCTCGAGCTCGTGCGATTCGTGCCACAAGAATGTGACCGGCTGTCCAGCTACATTCTGGATGGTCCAGTAAGCATCGTGATCGCAGTTCGATCCGGGAAAGATGATGACGCCGAATTTCATTCGGGCTCCCTCACGCAGGGGTTACATCTTGAGTTTAACATGGGGGCTATGGCGGCTCTGATAGTAGGAAGCATCAAAGACACTGATGAAATTGGGTGAACACTTTCGAGTAACTGGAGGCGCGCTTAAGAATTGGTTGATCGCCCAGATCCAAGATTCGATCGCAGTCGGCGTGTTATGGCTGATCGGTCTTTATGCGCTTAAAGTGCCATTGGCCCCGCTGTGGGCGCTCCTGGCCGCGGTCTTGCAAGTTGTGCCGCACCTGGGGCCAGTGCTGGGATTAATTGGCCCTGTTCTCGCTGCCACTTTACGCTGGCAAGACTGGAAGCATCCGCTGTATGTTCTGATGCTTTACGCCGCCATCGCCATGGTCGATGGTTTTGTTTTGCAGCCGTACATCATGAAGCGCAACGCGCGGGTACCGATCTGGGCTTCTTTGCTGACTCCGATTGTGCTGGGTATTTTGATTCCGTTCTGGGGTGTCCTGCTTGCGGCGCCGCTACTGGCGGTCGTGTACGCCTACAAATCCTGGCACGAAAAACAGAACGTGCCCGCGCAGCATAGCTCGCAGGATTAGTCGGAATGCCGATTCCATTTGTCATCTCGAGCAGGCAGTTATTGGGAAAACCAATTTCCTTCTCTCGGAAGTGACAATGGACAAAGTTTGGGGATGACACCATGCTATGTGATCTACGGGCGTGACTCGCCGTCGGAATCGGCGCGACAATCGCTAAAAATGGCATACTATTGACCGGGAGTTGTACTTGCCGGAACAGATACGGTTCGCGGCAGAGGCATATAATGACAACTTTTGCGCCTATGGGAAAAGCAACGCAATACGAACTTCGCTTGGCCGAACGCATGTCGCGGCTGGGAACCGAAACTGCCTTTGAGGTGTTGAATAAGGCGCGCGCCCTGGAGCGTCAGGGCAAAAATATCATTCACCTGGAAATCGGCGAGCCTGACTTTAATACACCGAAAGATATTATCGAGGCCGGCGCGGAAGCCATGAAAAATGGCTGGACGCACTATGGGCCAGCGGCCGGACTCCCGGAATTACGCGATGCCATTGCGGAAGATGTTGCCCGCAGCCGCGGGGTTGCGGTTACGAGTGACTGGGTGGTGGTTGTTCCCGGCGGCAAACCGATTATTTTCTTTACATTATTGGCATTAGCTGACGCCGGAGATGAAGTTATTTATCCCAACCCTGGCTTCCCCATTTACGAGTCGATGATCAATTATGTCGGCGCAAAACCGGTTCCGATCCGGCTTTGGGAGGAAAAAGATTTCAGCCTCGATGTTGAAGAATTAACTCATCTGATTACCGATCGCACCAAGCTCATCATTCTGAATTCACCCCACAATCCTACCGGGGGCGTGCTCACAAAGAAAGATATCGGCGCCATCACGAAAGCGATTGGCGATCGAAATATTATGGTGCTGTCGGATGAAATTTACAGCCGCTTGATGTTCGATGGCGCGCGCCACTACTCGATTATGTCCGAGCCTGGTTTCAAGGAGCGCACCATCCTGCTCGACGGTTTCTCCAAGACTTATGCCATGACCGGATGGCGCATGGGCTACGGCGTTATGAGACCCGACCTTGCGGCCCACATCGCACGCCTCTCGACGAATTCGATCTCATGCACGGCAAGCTTTACGCAGATTGCCGGTATCGAGGCCATTCGCGGGCACCAGCAACCAGTCGACCGGATGCGCACGGAATTTCAAAAGCGGCGCGATGTATTTGTGGCCGGACTGAACCGGATCAAGAGCTTCTCCTGCAAGGTTCCTAAAGGTGCATTTTATGTCTTTCCCAACATCACCAAGACAGGCTGGAAATCGAAGAAGCTCGCCGATACGCTGCTTGAAGAAGCCGGCGTGGCATGCCTTTCCGGAACTGCATTCGGAGACTATGGGGAAGGCTATCTGCGCTTCAGCGTGGCCAATTCGCTTGAGAATCTGACCGAGGCGTTGAAGAGAATTGATCACTGGACGAAGCAGAATTTGTAGCGTCGTATGCGAAACGTCCTTCTTTCACCAGAAATACCATAGTTGCTAAACAGGGCGCGGAAAAATCCTGGTTTTGGATGGCGCTGCGCTTCCAGTGCTGCAATTAATGTCGTCGAATCGGTGAGGATTTTAGCCCGAGGTACAGAATCGAGTTTTTCATCCACTCTGAAGGCGGCGGACAGAAGTTTCCGCCCCACACCAACCTGGCACTTACTTCAGTTTGTTGAGCCTGCCCCCTCGGTTGTGTAGAGTCAGGGTATCCGCATGATTAATCTTAATTCGTGGCTTTTGACCACCGCGTTTGTCTTGGGTGCGCTGTTGCCCTCAGCGCTCGGCGCGCCGAATAATGCTCCGCCCAGCCGTCTGGGCGCGGTCGACAGCATTGTGCAAGACGCCATTCGTGAAGAACAGATTCCTGGAGCGGTGGTATTGATCGGGCACGATGGACGAGTGATTTACCGGAAGGCGTTTGGTGAGCGCGCGCTTGAACCTCGCCGCGAGCCTATGTCTGTGGATACGATTTTCGATGTAGCGTCGCTTACGAAGGTAGTTGCGACCTCTATAGCCGTAACCCAACTGGTGCAGAAGGGTCAGGTCCGTGTGAATGAGCCGGTAGCGAAGTACATTTCCGAGTTTGCTGAAAACGGCAAAGAGGAGATTACAGTTCGCGAATTACTTACGCATTTCTCG
>Ga0182015_10000523_pt1 | contig 54909 bp, 42 predicted proteins | sample 712P3MmetaG_FD_120478 | JGI IMG/M metagenome (GOLD analysis project Ga0182015, IMG submission 120478) | Permafrost microbial communities from Stordalen Mire, Sweden - 712P3M metaG | ecosystem: Environmental > Terrestrial > Soil > Wetlands > Permafrost | place: Sweden: Stordalen | collected...
ACCGCACCCTAACGTTCCTGGACGATGCACGCACAAATACCTCATTTGGGGGATTACACCTTTTCTCCAATCGACGATGATGCCCAAGAACTGAGGAGCATTATGCAGACTTGGGTCCTTCAAGAGAACGATTTTGGTGGAAGAGTCAAATTGAGTTCGCAATCGCACCATAGCTTCTATCGCTACTCCCTGTGGCGCGCAAACTCAGGCGAACACCTTTTTGATGGCGCGGCAGGCGACCTGGCTGAGGCTATGGACGCGATGCGCGCGCACATTCACTACTTGTCTGCAGAAAGAGGCTCGGCCGCGAGGGAGTAGTAACCGTCCTATGAATCCAATTCGAACAGTGCAGACAGCTCAAGAAACAAAAGGAGCTGTAAACCCGGAGAGGTTCGACGTCATTGACCTCGGGCCTTTCGACAACAACCGCAACGATGTACTTGCGCTCAATGACATGGCGCAATGCGTAGGCGTGTCTCTGAATCCGGAGACCGGACGAATCGAAGCCTTCCGGCAAGAGGAGGGCACGCGCAACATGCTCGGGACGCTGGGCGGATCTTTCAGCATTGCCCGCGACCTGAACAATCACGGTGAAATCGTGGGCGGATCGTTGACCGAAGGCGACGAAAACTTTCATGGTTTCGTTTACCGCAACAATCAGCTGCGCGATTTGAATGAGTTTCTCGATCCCGGAGCCGGCTGGGAAGTTCTTCAGGGGCTCGGAATTAACAATCACGGGGAGATTATCGCCATTGGCAGCAACACCGGGCAGGACCGTATTGTTCTGCTCCGGCCCAGAGTATGAGTGGTGATGAGTGCGGCCGCAGATGCAGCCTCATTAACTAAAAAAGGGGGGGGACAATGTTCTTAACTGGACTGTTATCTGTCGGCGTTGGTAAACATTTGCGCGGGGTTCCAGCCAAAGATGCGGCAAGACTTTCTTTGGCACTTCTTCTATTCACAGGCGTTCTATATGCGACCCCCATCGCCAGCCTTGGGGACGGACAGCTTCAAAATGCAAAACAGGTAGCCAGCCGAGGGGTTACGATACCCGCAAGCAAGGTGCCCGGACTGATGGCGATGGAAAGCACGCCGGCCCCGCGTCTTAACACCTGGACTTTGGGTAGGACCACCGCCGCCGGTTGCATTTTCTCGAGCCATTGCGCTTCGGCGGTGGAGGTGCCGGAACCACAATCGCTGTTGCTGGTGGGAACAGGTCTGCTATCGATGGCGGGGGTTATTCGGCGCAAGTTGATGCGATAGATAAGCTTGAGTGAAGGTACGAGCTTGGGACGCAATTTCCAGTGCCGATTTACTGGACCACGGGTTCGTGTCCCAATTGTTCAGATCAATGCGGCAGCAAAACGATTTGTGTTGTCGACGGTAACGCAGTCGCGGATAACGCGAGCGAGCTCTCTTTCGCATCTCCGCAAAGCAAAACGCCTCAGTCCGCTTGCCGTGCTAATTGCAGCACAGGCTATCTCTGCGGCCGGCGGGAAACTGTCAGTCGCCCAAAAAACTTCAGCAACACTCGCCCATCGTGCACCCCGGCACCCGAGCATCGATGATGTGATCGTTTAGATCGCGGCGAGCGCTTGCGGCTGTTTCGAGTATTGGTTGCCAACTACTATCGTTCTCCCTTAACTCTTCGCGGCTCGTGCTAGGATTTTATGTTGTTTGTCCCCTGGGTGGACATCGCTGGTCGTTCACTCATGAGAAGTACTCAAATTTCTAAAATTAAAGGCAAGAATTGCCTGAATATCTGACGCTGGCAAAGCCCCGGATGGCGACCAAGGAAAACACTTCAAATGGGAAGGATTAGCGTTTTCGGTTTGGGTTATGTGGGCACCGTCACTGCGGCATGCTTTGCGCATCACGGCAATGAGGTCATCGGGGTCGATCTGAGCCCCGGCAAAGTGGAAGCGATGGAGGCTGGGCGAAGCCCCATCGTTGAACCCAAATTGAGTGACCTGATTGGCGAGTGCCACCGAGCGTGCCGTTTGCACGCTACCAGCGATTCGGCCACCGCCGTTTTGAACTCCGATATCTCGTTCCTGTGCGTGGGCACTCCAAGCCTGCGCAATGGCAAGCTTGATTTAGGACACATTGAGCCTGTCTGCCGCGAAATTGGCGAGACACTTAAGAAGAAAGAGTCTTTTCATTTGGTAGTGTTGCGCAGTACGGTATTACCCGGCACTGCGGAATCGATTGTGGTTCCCGCGCTGGAGAAGGCGAGCGGAAAGCGCATGGGGAAGGATTTCGGAGTTTGCGTGAACCCCGAGTTCATGCGCGAGGGCACGGCCATTGCCGATTTCCTTGAGCCACCTATGACCGTGATAGGCGCCAGCGATGCGGCCCATAGCCAGATGCTGCGTGAATTCTACGCCTGGGTGCCCGGCCGCATTTTTGAAACCTCTTTTCGCTCCGCGGAGATGGTGAAATACGTTTGCAACGCGTGGCACGCGACGAAGGTGTCATTTGCGAATGAGGTGGGAACTTTGGCGAAAGAGCTAGGCGTCGACGCGGAATCAGTGGTGGAAATTTTTCTGGCGGACACCAAGCTCAACATATCCTGTAGCTACCTTAAACCGGGCTTTGCGTTCGGCGGCTCTTGCCTGCCCAAAGATGTCCGCGCGCTGAACTACCGCGCTAAGGAACTTGATCTAGATCTGCCTCTGTTTGAATCTCTCTTGCCCAGCAATGAGTCGCACCTCGAACGTGCGGTGAGCATGGTACTTTCGACCGGAAAGAAGAGAATCGCCGTGCTCGGTCTAAGCTTTAAAGCATCGACCGACGATCTGCGTGAAAGTCCCCAGGTGCAACTGGTGAAACGCTTGATCGGCGAAGGATGCGAGATACATATCTGGGATGACAACGTCTCTCTAGGACGTCTGATTGGTTCGAATCGAAAGTACATTGAAGAAGTGATTCCCCATATCGGATCACTGCTTAGCACAAATCTTGAGCAGGTTCTCAAGCACGCGGAGGTAGTTATCATCGGCACCCGTGGGATCGATAAAAAACTTCTCGATTCTCACCTTCGGCCGAGCCATTTCGTTGTGGACCTGGTGAACCTGGAGAAATCCGAACGGCCCACGGCGAGCACATCTTATGAGGGCATTTGTTGGTAGCGGAACTGTTCGACGCAGGTGCGATCTATGAAAATGCCACCGCAGATGTGCAGACGAATATCTTTCAGTTAACCTATCTTGCCTGTAGCCGATCTGCCAAGACCGCGGCAAAACGCTCGGTGTTCCGGGCCATATCGTAATCGCGCAGGACGCGAGCCCTCGCTTGTTTGCCGATCTGCGTGCATAGCTCCGGCGAGTTCAGAAGAATGCTTATGTTCTTCGTAAGATCCTCGACGTCCGCCACCGCGAAGAGCATGCCGTCGACACCATGCTCGATCAACTCCGGTATGCCCGTGATGCAAGGGGCCACGCAAGGTATCTGCATGGCCATGGCTTCCATCAAAACCATGGGAATCCCTTCGGCCAAACTGGGCAGCACGAAGAGATCAGCCTCCCGATACAGATCCATAAGCTGGTCTTGATCGACCCAACCTGTGAATTCCACGGTGGAAGCAATCCCTAATTCGACTGCACGGCGTTCAAGCCAGTTTCGGTCGGGGCCATCACCCACCAGCCGCACATGTAAGGGCATACCATCGGCCGTCAAAATCGCGAAAGCTTCGAGCAACAATGCCTGTCCTTTCTCCGACGCAAGCCGCCCAACGCAGAGAATGTGCGCGGGCTTCGAGGCAGGCCGTGACGATTTCGGAGCAAACTTCGAAGGGTCGATGCCCAGCGGAACGTAAATCAGTTTCGTCCATTGACTGCGATCACAGGAAAGCATGAGTTGCCCGCGCCCGTGACGGCTGATCGAGCGCACGAACAGGGCCCCCTTCACGCGCTCGGTTAGCCGTGTGTTCGATGGATCATGCAACTCGCCAAAACCGTACACTCCAAACGACATTGTGACCGGAAAGGCTCGAGTAGCGATGAGAGCAATGGTCGGGGAAAAACTCGCGTGTACGTGAGAGACGCCACATCGCCGCATATACCTGCCAACTAAAATCGCTTCGGCAAAATAGGCGAGATGATAAGCTGCGCGCCTCGGGCTGCCGCGCCCCAAGCCCAGGGCGAACGTCAATCCATTTAAGTAATGCAGCGGATGCAGTAGAAGTTCACCGAGGTTTAGAAATGCAACCTTCAGCGCGGGCACAGATTTGACGTAGTAAGTGTGGGCAGCCTCTTCACGCTCTTCGGGATTGAGGCTTTGCGAAGGGCGATCCGGCGCGCTAATGGACGCCACAGAAATCTCGAAACCAAGACTTCGAAGATGCTTTACTTCAGCCAGCAGATAGCTATGATTGATGGCCGGGAATTGGCCAATCAGGTAAAGCAACCGTGTCCGATCAGCCATGGGCGGCACGCTCCGCCGCAACCACGGCAGCGATTCCGTCCGCCAATGACGTGCGCGGGTGCCAGTCAAGCTCGGCGGCGGCGCGCGAAGTATCAGCGACCACATCCATGATTTCTCCGGGACGGGGCTCCCCGGCGCTAACAAGCGGTTTATAGGTCCCCGTAGCGTCATTAATCAGTCCGGCGATTTCTCCGACGCTAACCGAGTATCCGCTTCCAGCGTTAAACACGCCACGTACTCCAGGCCGAAGCAAATTCATAAAGAGATCGATCGCATCGGCCACGTAAAGATAGTCCCGCTTCGGTCGAAGATCCTGGACACTTACGGCTTTGACGGATGGGTCCAGCACTTGCCGCACAATCGAGGGGATGAGAAACGAATCGCGCTGCCCGGGGCCATAAATGTTGAAAGGGCGCACAATCACGAGAGGAACTCCGAAACGCTGTTCATAGAATCGCGCCGCCTCCTCGGCGAGAATCTTGGTGTGAGCATAGGGGTTGGCCGCTGCGACGGGGTGATCTTCCCCGATCGGCAGCCGTTGCGGTTCACCATAAACGTATGAGCTTATCAGGATAAGCGCGGCATGATTTCGTCGGCAGTGCTCCAAGACATTTACTGTGCCCATCACGTTGGTTTCGTAGAAGTCATGCGGATTCCGCCAACTTTCCGGCACGTAACTCTTTCCCGCGAGATGAAATACGTGGCTAACCCCGTCGATGGGGAGCGAGGAGGTGGCAATATCGCCGTCTGCGCTCGAGTGCTGCCGGATCCCAAGCCCACGCGATTGCAGCCCGACAACCAGATGGCGGCCGAGGAAGCCCGTCGCTCCGGTTACGAGGATTTCGTTTTTCATCTTTCGTTCGGCAAGAGTTGCTTTTGGCGGTCTTCAAACTCATCTACGGCCCGCATGTAATCGTCAACGCGGCCAATATCCAGCCAATAGCCGGAATGGCGTTCCACATGTACGAATTCGTTGTGGGCAAGCATGTCGAGCATCAGATCATCGAAGCCGTATTTCTGACCTGCGGGTACGCGATCGAGTACCGACCGATTGAGGATGTAGACTCCCATGCTCACCAGGTAATTGAACTTCGGTTTCTCCTCGAATCCTGTAAGTCGGTTTTCGCGCGCATGAAGCACTCCATAGTCGACGATGTTAGTGCGTTCTGACGCGGCAATGGTGAATTGCCTCCTTTGGCTTACGTGCTCCTGGTAGAGGTTTAGCATCGACAAGTCGGTAAGAACGTCTCCGTTCATCAGCAGGAAATTTTCCGGTAAGTCGCGGATGAGACAGAGAGGAGCGATGGTGCTGAGCGGCATAGTTTCAAGCGAATAATCGATGCTGATGCCCCACCGCGATCCGTCGCCGCAGAAAGCGCGAACGATCTCCGCCTGATAGTTGACGGCCAGGGTAACGCGATCGAAACCTTGGCCCGCTAACTGTCGAAGTATTACTTCAAGAATAGGATAGTCGCCGATCGGCATCAGCGGCTTGGGCAGCACCACCGTGTATGGACGAAGGCGGCTTCCCTTCCCGCCTGCCAAAACCACGGCTCGCTTAGACATTGTAAAGGTCGCCCTTATACCGGCGCAGATTTTCTGGCTGGCTGAACCAGCGGGCAGTACGCTCCAAACCTTCGCGCAGCGGAATCTGCGGAACAAATGCGGCTGCTTTCCGCAGCTTCGAATTATCGCACTTCAATCGCTGGACTTCGCTTTTTTCCGGACGCAGTCGCTCCTGCTCGCAAACGACTCGAATGCTGGCGCCCATCAGTTCAGCAATCAGTTCGACTAAATCGCCGATTGCAATCTCATGGTTCGATCCCACGTGAAAAACCTCGCCTTCGCCCCCTTCCAATTCGCCAATAGCGAGAAATCCTCGACAGGTATCTTCGACAAATGTGAAATCCCGCGTAGCAGTGAGATTGCCAAGGGAAACAGTGGATTTTCCTCCAGCCGCTTGAATTATGACGCTCGGAATCACTGCACGTGCGGATTGCCGTGGCCCATACGTATTAAACGGACGTGCGATAACCACCGGAAACCCAAAGGAATAATAGAAACTGAGAGCTATACAATCCGACGCGATTTTCGTCGCGCTGTACGGGGACTGAGGTTGCAAGGGATGCTCCTCGTCGATAGGCACATACTTTGCCGTACCGTAAACCTCGCTCGTGGAAGTCTGAATAAATCGTTTCACGCCGCTGCGGCGGGCCGACTGACAAAGGTTCAAAGTGCCGGAGACGTTTGTATCAACGAAGCTGCCGGGAGCGCGATACGAATACGGAATAGGGATCAGTGCCGCCAAGTGAAACACAACCTCAATCTCTCGAGTGAGTTCATCGCAGAGCTGCGGATCGCGAACGTCCCCGGTGACGACTTCGATTTCTTTCAGACAGCCTATTTGTTCGAGCCAGCCCCAGTCATTGAAGGAGTTGTATTGGCTTAACGCCCGGACTCGCGCGCCCGCGGCGACTAGTTGCTCCACGAGATGGGAGCCGATAAAACCATCCGCGCCGGTCACGAGCACGCGCGAATTTCTCAGGTTGGCCATAAGGCCATTCAGAATATCATGCGTTTAACCTCTCTCCTCAAATCAGTCGCTGCATTGTGCATGCATCGCAACATTACGATGCAAATTGTTGCGAGATGTGCGCCATTTGTGGTCAATCAGCTGACAAATTTTGCCTTTCTTTCAAAAGGCACGACAAAAAGGAGATGGTACAATTCGATTCTTCGGAGATTCCGCCGTTCAAGGATTATCAAAGAGTCGCTCTCAAGGACTGCGGGAGATAGACCGCATTTTTCAAAGCTTTTGCCCCGTCGATTTTAAGAAGTAATAGTCCCGGAACCAATACCTATGCCAAGCAAGAAAATTGTGATTATCGGCGGGGGTCCAACGGGATTGGGAGCGGCTTACCGGCTCCACGAGTTGGGTTACGACAATTGGACGCTTTACGAGAAATCCGACCACGTGGGCGGCCACGCAACCTCCCATGTGGATGACCAGGGGTTCGTATGGGATGAGGGAGGACACGTTATTTTCTCGCACTATCCCTATTTCGATCGCCTTATCGACAAGGTTCTCGGCACGGAAGTTCACGAGCGCATTCGCGAAAGCTGGATCGTAAAAGGTGAATCGTGGATTCCCTATCCATTCCAAAGCAATCTGCGGTACTTGCCGAAAGAGCTTCAAGTGAATTGCCTGTTGGGCGCATCCAGGGCTGCGGCCAACGGCGGAGGCCGCGATGCGCAGAATTTTCGGGAGTGGATCCTCGCCACATTTGGCGAGGGCATTGCGCAAGCTTTTATGTTCCCATACAACTCCAAGGTGTGGACGACACCGCTTGAACAGATGTCAAAATCCTGGATTGCTGACAGAGTCGCAGTGGTGGACTTCAAGAGGCTTCTTGAAAATGTTCTGTATGAGCGGGACGACGTGGGGTGGGGACCAAACAACAAATTCAAGTTTCCGTTGCACGGTGGGACTGGCGAGATCTACCGGCGTATTGCCGCCTGCTTTCCGAACAAAATACAGATTAAAAAACAACTCGCAGAAATCGATGTGGCGCACCGACGTGTTTCATTTGCCGACGGCAGCGGCGACAACTACGATTTACTGATCTCGACCGCACCCCTGGATTTAGTCACGCAAATGCTCAGGCCGGTGGACAACCGGCTTTTAGAAGCGGCAGAGGGACTCGAGCACAACAATTTGCTAGTCGTCGGTCTCGGCTTGAGGAAGAAGATCGAAACCGGACGGTGCTGGATCTACTTTACCGATCCGGAGATGCCCTGCTATCGGGCTACCTATTTTTCCCATTACTCCCCATTCAACGTTCCGAATGGCGATACCGACCATTACAGTTCGCTGATGTGTGAGATATCGTTTCGGGTGGGACAAGCGCCGGATCCCCAAAAAGTACTTGATGAGGTTATTGCGGGGCTGATCCGGGGCAAATTGCTTGAAGAGTCAGATCGAGATCGCGTCGTCTCCCGCTATCACCGCATCGTGGGGTATTCCTACCCAATCCCTACACTCGGTCGCGACCGGGCACTGGATGTGCTGCAGCCGGCGTTGCTGGAGAACGGAATCTATTCTCGCGGGCGTTTTGGCGCTTGGCGGTATGAAATAGGCAATATGGATCACTCCGTCCTGATGGGTGTGGAGGCGGTCAATCACATTCTTGCTGGCGAGCAGGAACTGGTCTTTCACAGTTCTTAGCGATTGGAACAAAGCGCCAAGAGGCAGCAGGCAATGGTCCAATAATCTCGGATGTGGAGAAACTCCGCAGCAGCCGGGGGATGGGTTTTGGGAAGTGGATCGAATCTGAACACGTTCCCCCAGCACGGGAACGGGCTGGCTTTAACCGAACTGACGCACGGCGCTGATAGATCGAGTGGCCGACTACATCTACACAGCTGGAAACCTTCTTCGACCTACTAGCAATGCTTCAGAACCAGTGTCCACAGGAACTCCGGTGAATGCGCAAAAGCGAGAAACAGCAAATCGTTAAGAACGTGGGTTCCAGTTGGTTCTCTCTTGGGATCAATGTACTGACCGGTCTGCTTCTATCCCCTTTTATACTGCACCGAATCGGAGACACGGCATTTGGCATTTGGGTCCTAATCTTTTCCATCACGGGATATTACGGTCTATTCGACCTCGGTATTCGGTCGTCGATTGTGCGTTACGTGTCGAAGTTCACCGCCACCGGGGACCGTGAAGAGTTAGCCAGACTGATCAACACCAGCCTCTTCACTTATTCCTGCATAGGAATCGTTAGCTTGCTGGTGACGCTGGTTGGATATTTTGAAATCGGCCGGATGTTTCGAATTCCAGTCCAATTCCTATCGACGGCTCGCTGGCTGTTGCTGATGGTTGGAGCTTCCATATCGATCGGCTTTCCCGCCGGTGTGTTCGGCGGCGTTCTTGAAGGCTTGCAGGAGTATTACGTTCTTAATTGGACGAACGTCGTTTCGATGCTGCTCAGAGCGGCGCTAATCGTAATCGCCTTCCACCACGGGTATGGGTTGCTAACCCTTGGCCTGATCACGGTCCTGGTACCGCTCCTGGCCTCCATCTTGCGCAGCTTCCTGGCCCTTCGGTTGTGCCCTATACCTTTCGGCAGGAAGTACGTTGAACGCGCCACACTTCGCCGAATGGCAAATTACAGTAGCAGCACATTCATGATCCTGATCGCCGGGCGACTCAAGTTCAAGACGGATGAGATCGTAATCGGCACGTTTATGACAGCCGCCGCGATCACTTACTTCAACATTGGCGCCCGCATCGTGGATTATGCAGGCGAAGTGGTCACGAGCCTTTCCCAGATTTTCGTCCCCATGTCCAGCCAATCGGATGCGCGGGGTGACCTATACCGACTGCGCAAAATCTTTCTGCTGGGAAACCGAGTTTGCGGCTTCACGATTTTCCCAATCTGCCTTATTTTGCTTATTCTCGGCAGGTCGATCATTGAGGTTTGGGTGGGGAGAAAATATGTCGCCGCCAGCTACCCGGTCCTGGTGATTATGATTCTTTGCACCACATTATGGTGGGCTCAGGGAGCATCGGGGCGAATCCTGATGGGCATGTCCAAACACGGAACTTGGGCGGTGGTAACCCTCGTTGAAGGCCTCTGCAATCTGGTTCTGAGCATTATCCTGGTGCGTCCCTATGGGATCGTAGGAGATGCGTTGGGAACCGCGATTCCGCTGACTTGCAGCATGTTGTTTTTCATGCCTCATCACATGTGCAAGAGGCTTGGTATCCCTCTCCTTACGTACCTTCGCGAATCCTACAGTCTCCCGTTGCTGCTTTGTATGCCCCTCACCGCCGCACTCTGGCTGATGCAACGTTGGTTTATTCCTCATAATTACCGGCAACTGGGGCTTCAACTCTTTTTCGGAGGGGCGGTATACGGATCAGGCCTGCTCTGGGCAGTCTTGAGCAATAAAGCACTTCGCCTCGGAGAATTTTCGCTGAAAGGTACCTCCGGTGAGTCTGAGCAGTTTGCTGTCCCCACAATTGCAGCAATTTCCGGGCAGGACGCGGAGCCTTCCTAAGAGGACTCCCGAACTCGATGGTCCATCTTGACATTTGACCCGAGCAGGGTATCCTTATTAAACAGTAAGTTCCTCCACCCCCACGTGCTAACGGGCAACTCCGATCGATTCAGTTTCGATCCGCAAAAGCATGTGCAGTTCGGCATTGCAGTTTTAACGAAATCAACGCCGTATGCCTATCCGAAGGGATGATGGAGGATAAATGCGCCCGAAGGTCTCTAAAATCGTCTTTGCCGTTTTATTGGTTACCGCTTCCAGCATGAGTGCTGCTATGACCAAGACCACGGGAACGCTTTCTTCGTCAGTGAATCCATCTTTTTATGGGGAAGAGGTAATCCTTACCGACGCGGTCTCTTCCTCGCTGGGCGCGCCGCCGAATGGCGAAAATGTTTCGTTCATGCAAGGAAAGATCTTGCTTGGAATAGCTACGCTGGAAGCTGGCAAAGCCACTTTTGCGATATCGACGCTGACGACCGGCAGCAAAGACGACATCGATGCCGTATACAGCGGTGACTCGAATTTCGCCGGTTGTACATCGAACGTAGTCGGCCAGTTGGTGAACAAGGCGTCAACGACCACCAGCTTAGTTTCCTCCTCGAATCCTTCGAACCTCGGACAGTCTGTGACTTTTACCGCGACGGTGACGCCGCAGTTCGGTAGCGAGGTCACGGGCAACGTGGAGTTTTACAATGGGTCTCAGCATCTTGCCTCGGTTGCGGTTTCCGGCGAACTTGCCAGTTTCGCGACCGCAAGTTTACCTGCAGGTGAGGACTCGATCACCGCGGATTACAATGGTAATAATAGCTGGAACTCCAGCACCTCGAACGCATTAAGCCAGTCCGTGGTGAATACAGCGCCCACCAAAACCACGACTACGCTGTCGTCTTCCCCAAACCCTTCTATCTATGGGCAGGCGGTGACCTTTTCGGCAAAAGTCACTTCTTCCGTGGGGGCGCCCCCCAATGGCGAAACTGTTTCGTTTATGCAAGGAAAGACCTTACTAGGAACTGGCGCTTTAAATGGTGGTTTGGCCACTTTCACAATCTCGACGCTAACCACTGGCAGTAAGGACGAGGTCGACGCGGTGTATGGCGGGGACTCAACTTTCGCTGGCAGCACCTCCAACGACGTAGGACAGCTGGTGAATAAAGCCTCAACCACGACCAGTTTGGTTTCCTCGCTGAATCCTGCGAATGTGGGCCAATCCGTTAGCTTTACGGCGACAGTGACGCCGCAGTTCGGCAGCACGCTCACCGGCAACGTGGAATTTTACAATGGTACCCAGCACCTAGCCACCGTAGCGCTCTCGGGAGAAGTAGCCAGCTTCACGACGGCAAGCTTACCGGCAGGCTCCGACTCCGTCACTGCGGACTACAATGGCAACGATACTTGGAACTCCAGTGCATCAGGCATCGTGAGCCAGTCAGTAGGCACAGGAACGACCATCAATACAACGATGAGTTTTGATAACGTCACACGTTACTATCAACTTTTCGTTCCAACGGTTCTGCCGGCGAATCCGCCTATGCTCCTGATGCTTCATGGAACAAGCTACGGAGCTCCACCGTACACGCCCAGCACGACAAATTGGGGCTGGCAAAGCTTCGCCGACCAATACGGTTTCATCCTGGTTCAGCCCGCTTCCACCTATAATCCGAATACGAACCAGTGGAACTGGAATGCCTATTTCATGGATGCAGCTTTTGCCCCAGGCGAGGCTGGGACTTGCACCGAACCACCCGCAACCGGTTGTCCAGACGATGCCGGCTTCTTACGCCAGCTCATCTCGAATCTGACAGCTCAGTACCATGTGAACCCCAAGAGCGTTTTCGTTACCGGCTTCTCTTCCGGTGCGCAAATGACGGAGCGAGTCGGCGTGGAAATCTCCGATTTAGTGGCTGCGATTGCTCCAACTTCCGGACAACTTGTGGGTCAGCAGGTGCCCCCGCCGGGTTTGCCGGGCAATGAAGCCGCACCCGTGGCGGTTCAGGAATGGCATGGGACCGCCGATCATGGGCTGCCGCCATGCAATGAGGGCACTACCGTCTACTCGGGAGTAACCTTCACGCTTGATACTGTCGATGACACCTTCAATTACTGGGTGGAGCAGAATGCTTGTACGGCGCTTGAAACGTCGACGCCTCTGTGTACGGATGGGGCAGCCACTCCGGGCTCGACGGGTAACGATGCTACCAGCTGCATAGCAAGCAATGTGGAAGTCCAATTCATTTGGGAACAGGACATCGGGCACTCCTGGAGGTCGCAGAATAATGCCACGCGCTGGCTTTTCTTATCCGCTCATTCGAAGCCATGACGCGGCCCGTATACGCAGGGTTTAATTTTCGAAAATGACGGTTGTGAAAGTGACGAGATCGACTCTGGAGGCAGTCAATCATGGGAGTTGAGCCGCTGGCGGACAGCAGCGAAATGATGAAGGAGCTGACCGGTTTTATCGCCGAAAGGGTAATTAAGGGCAAAAGTGAGATTACGGAGGACACGCCTCTGGTTTCTTCGGGCTTGGTCGATTCTTTCGCGCTAATCGAAATCTTTTTGGAACTTCAAAGAATCGCGGGCCGAAAGGTTCCTGCCAGCAAGGTGCAACCGAAAGACATGGACACGGTGCGCCTTATGTTCGCCACTGCGGAAAGGTTCGGCAAGCCACTCAAGGGTTGAAGGCGTAAGTTTAAAGTTCGCTTAACGGTCAAGGTGGCGGGACTCAAGGTGCGGTATCCGCAGTTCCTTATGCCAGACGGGCCAGCATCTCGGCAATTCTCCCGCGATCGATCTTGCCGTTCACATTTAATGGAATCTGTGGGAAGTGGTAAATGCGACTGGGAACCATGTAGCGGGGAAGCCTTTTTTTGCATGCGGCGATGACTTCCGCGTCGGTCGCGGGATCGGACCCCGAGAGCACGCCGACAACGCCTGATGCTGATCCCTCCGACAGCGGCCAAGCTATCGCCACGGCTAATTCGGTGCATGCCGCTTCCCGCAATACCAAGTCGATTTCCTGCAACTCCACTCGATATCCGTTCACCTTGACCTGAAAATCGCGGCGTCCAAGATAGAATAAACATCCTCGGTCATCTTGCCGAACCAAGTCCCCTGTGCGGTACCACACTTGTTCGCCGGTATGCTGCAAGCGAACGAAACTTCCGGCGGTCTTTTCAGGATCGTTTAAGTAGCCACGGGTCACCTGCGATCCAGCCAGGCATAGCTCACCGGTTTCGCCCGGGGGCACCGGCACGAAGTCTTCATCTACGGTGCACACCTGCTGGCCCTCGAACGGCCAGCCAATTGGTACCAATCCCCGCACGCATTCTGCAGGGGAGGCAGCCGAATCCCAACGGTAGCGTGTGATGGCGATCGTCGCCTCAGTGGGGCCATACAAGTTTTCCACAATCGAGTTGTTCGCCGCCCGCTGCCACGCCGCCGCCAAACTCGCGGAAAGCGCCTCGCCACAGAAAAGGCTCCAGCGTAGGGTTGGAAATGCTTCTGGCTGCAACAGCCCCAGCCTGGATGCGAACATCGCGACAGAAGGCACCGAAAACCAAATGGTCAAACCCATCTCATCCAAAACGCTGGCTGGCGTGAGCGTCTCTTGGGAATAGGGACAAAGCGAGGCTCCCGCGTCCCAGCATGTGAACAGATCGTGCACGCTAAGATCAAAAGTGAGATCGAAATTCTGCGAACAACGATCGCGGTCATGAATGCCAAAGCGCTTGGCCGCATACTCCATGTAAGCGGCCACATTCGACTGGCTGACCGCAACCCCTTTTGGCTGCCCGGTGCTCCCGGAAGTAAATAGCAGATAAGCCGTGTCATCTCCCTCGACGGTGGGTTCGCGCGGGTCAGCTATTTTTGACAATTGTCGGGACGTGATAACTCGGTGGGACGACAGAAGTCCGTTCTCCGGCTCCCAGCCGCCATCGGGAACGATTAGCGTCACAGGTTTGTCCAGCCGCGGAAGCAAAGCTTCCAGCATAGCCGCACATTCTTCTCCCACTACCAAGGTGTTGCACCCAGAGGCCCGCAGCATGACCAGCGTCCTCTCCAGAGGAAACTTTGGATTTAGGGGCACATATCCGCGCCCGCTGCCCAGCACTCCCAGGATTCCGCCGTATGCCGCAACACTTCGATGTGCCAGCACAGCTACGACTTTTTCAGCGGGAGACAGGGTATCGGCGAGGCAGGCAGTGACCCTTCCGGCATAACTCCACAGCTGCTCGTAACTGAGCGAGAGCTCGCCAAGTTCGAGAGCAAGGTTGCCCGGCTTTGCCAGCAGAGAGCGGAAGAACCCACTGACCAAGCTTTTCGGTTTTTGCGACAGATCCATCGTTTCACCAGAAATTGCCTGGAATGGCTTGTTTTCAGCCGCTCTTTTGCCCCCAGAATTGAGGAGGACTTCCAGCGACCTACTTACCAGAGACCTTCAAGGCATCCCGAGCGTCTGCCGGACCACCGCCTTTGCCCTCCAGAATTTCAAACAGACGGTCGGCGACTATCTTGTCGCCCTCGGGTTTCATGTGAGAGATGCCTACATAGATGGAATCTTTCTGGGCGTCGATGATGTTTTCCAGATTATAGAAATCTGCCCGCCTTATTTCTTCGCTACGGTTGTAAACCGCCTGATACATCGGTCCTAAGTTCGGGAATTTCTTATATTCAATGTCGAGTACGTGCTGCTCATACGGCGTCAGTTCCTTATGACCGACCGCCAGGTTCGGATACCACGCGAAAATTGCGCGGAAACCATACTGTTTAGCCAGCAAGTTTACGATATCTATGTTCTGAATATAATTTTCGACCACCGCCACGGAAAGCGCTTCGGTGTTCAGCGGTTTAGGGGATTCGTCCCCTTCCCGGTGGAACGGCTTCCTGACAGCAATCTTATCCAATAGACGATATGTATTGGTCTGGCGCAGGTAGGAGAAACTTGCCTTCTGCGTGTCGCCCCAATTGTCCAAAAAATTCCTGAATAAATTGAAGTTGCTGTGCACATCCGCCTGGCCGCTTTGGTAAGCGGCAAATGCCTCGGTGCCGCCATCGTAAAAAAGCACGATATCGGGCTTCCGCGTGGCATGTTTGAGCTGCTCAATCAATCCGACCATCTCCTGCGTATTGGACCAACCTTTTTCTCCGTAATTCACCACACAAACCGGCTTGCCTGCCTTTTCGTAATCGAGCGCGATCAAGGACGGAATGGTTTCGGCGTCCGGCGCAGCCCCTCCCCACATTACCGAATCACCGAACGTCCATATGGTGAAGGTGGGACCGTCACATTGCGTGTGCAAAGTTCGGCGGACGCCGTCCTGATTGATCGAGATCAATTCGCCCTGATAAGGCGCCCGGCGCCAGAGCACGTACTGGTGGTAAAGCACCCGATTGGACTGCTGGAATTCCTTCCAGTACTCGTTTTGCGAAGCGCTCCCGTTCTCGGCCAAGTCCAATTGGGCTGCGGGTTCCAAAGTGTCTAGTCCATAATGCCGGTAGCGCCGGTACGAATAAAGTTCGACCGCTCCCAGCAAAATTACGGCCAACGTCACGGCTACGCAGAAGCGAACGGCGAAGTACTTCAGCAGGGACTTGTACTGCGTCGCGGGCGTCGCTTTGCTGTCTACCATTGGATCATCTTGGGGTAAAGGCACAAAGACTGAACCTCATCTCTCAAAAAGCCTCCGATGCCTGACAACTAAGTTCGGAGGACTTATCGTCGCCTCTACAGTTATCGCTGAGCGCCGCGGCTAAAAATTCCGAGTGAGTCCGAATCTCGCACTGCCGTTGAGTCGTCGCTCAATCGATATCCTAAACGCTGCATCAGCGGACCCCAGGCGGCCTCAAGTCTCGCGACCATCGGGGCGGGCAATTCAGCGCGCCACCCGCCTGGGACGGCAGCACGGACAAACGAAAGATCTTTTCGCGACCCTTTCGTCAGCCCATTCTTATCCGTTTGCGCTTTTTCAAGCTTGCGCATGTGATCGGCCGAGCTTCGTTCCACGGCTTGAGTAATCTGATCCGGAGAGCTACGGAGATGCAGAAAGGCTACGACCTTCGCCAGTTCCCGAGTCGTCTCCGCGACCAAACCCTCATAGCGTAGCAAAAGGAAACGGGGACTTCCCTCGCTCGCAGCCAGCCAGGTACTCACGTTTTGCCCCCATGACCCATGCGGGCAGGTCTCGCCGGCAAGGAAGCGCGTCACAAATGTCTCAATCGTGGAATCATCCTCAATTTTCCTGAGCTTGCGGTGATAGTGATATTGGGAAACTACGACGTCTCGCGGATCGCGAACAATGTAGACGACGCGAGGATAGCGCGGATCGAAGCACTCATGGCTCTTGATAATGCGCGGCCTGGGCATCTGGTCGAACTCTTTTTTGCTGGCGCTCGTGGGATCAGGAACCAACTTGTCGATGTTCGCAAAGGTGATGGGCTGGTCTGGGAATCGTAAATTGGCCAGGAGAAACCGGGTCCAGGTATTGCCGGATTTTGGAAAAGAAACCAGAAAAATGTCATCGGGAAGGATAAGCAAGCCACGTCTTGGCGGATGTAGTCCGAACGCGCGCTTTACTCCGGCTTTTAGCTGCTTGATCATATTTTCCAGTCGGGCGACCGTGCTTCAGTCTACCTGCTCAGCCCGACTTGCTCAATCTGGCCTTTTGCCGTTGGTCTACGCGCGGCCCAACCGTTGGCCTTAAGGAAATAACTTGGCTCTGGGTTCCATAGCCGCGTCGGAAGCACTCGTCCCTTTCGCTAATCAGCTGAGCTTTATGTCAGGTTTGATTGCGCTAAAACGAGAATTTTGAGGCAGGTATTTCGGCTGCCTTTGGGTCAAGCCTCTCGCGAAGTTGTCTTCACGCAATAAAAAGGAGATGATGGGAAATCGTGTAGCACATACACGTGATTGTGCCTAGAACAGCGCATACATAACCGGGCCGGTTTCAGCGTGTCCCGGCTTGAAGATCACGCTCAAGTATAGCGTTATGACAATTACGACAGGCGTAATCCACACCCAGCGTTCGTCAGCGAGAGCGCCGAGCGCCGCGAGCATGCGGCCTCGCAGGGTTCGCTGCAACGCTGGTGAATGGTCCGCCTGCCGATGGACAAACTCCCCCAGAGAATTGAGCATGGCGGCGCTCCCAATAACGGCGAAGTATCCGGCCGCCGCCAGGAACGTCATTGCATAAAGGCTGTGGTCCAAACTCAAATGGCGGTACGTAGATATCGATGCCATTGCCTGCAACATGGCGACTGCCTGCTGAATGCTTTCCGAACGAAAGAAAATATAGCCAACGCACACCGCGGCGAATGTCAGTCCCCAAGAGATTCCTGACGCGAGGAAGCCGGACCATTCGAATCCCATGCGCTTGCGAAATTCCTGCCACTGCCGGTGCAGGACCAGCAGAATCCCGTGATACGCGCCCCACATCATGAGCAAAAGGCTTCCCTTGTGCCACACGCCGAAAACAAACATGGCGATCACGAGCGACAAGTTTCGCCACCAAACCTCGCGGCGCATGGTCGCAAGGGGCAAGAAAAGAAAGTCGCGAATCCAGAAAGATAGCGACATGTGCCAGCGTGTCCAGAAGATGGAAATGGTTGTCGACAGGTAAGGACGATTGAAATTCTCCTGCACCCGGATGCCAAATAAGCGCGCCGCCCCGATTACGATGTGACAATATCCGCCAAAGCTGAAGTACAACTGGAACGCGTAACCGACAATAAGACACCAGGCATCGATTCCACTCAGTTGCCCCGCTGGACGGTTGAAAGCCGCGTCAATGCCCGCGCCCGGATACAAGCCGCCGCTCATAATTGCGGCGAGCAGGGCCATGAGGAGGCCAATCGAAACGCGGCGCACCCCAGTCTTGAGGTCGTCTTCGGTCACAGACCAATCCTGGCGAAATTGCGGCAGCATACTCGACATTCGGCAGATCGGGCCCTGCAGGACGGTCGGCCAAAATGCCATGTAGAGGCAAAACTCGCGCACCGTCGGGTCTAACTCTTCTTCACGATAAAGTTCAAACAAATAACTTAGTGCTTGAAAGGTCCAGAAAGAAATGCCGAGCGGGAAAACCATGCGTTTTAGCGATGAGAGCGGAGAGTCGGAGGGCGCAATGACCCCGACCAGGGGCAAGTATTTAAAAACGCTCAACAACGCCAGATTGAGAGTGATTCCGGTCCACAACCGCGCCGAAGTGATTTTCTTTTTTAACCACTCGCCAAGCGCGTAGTTCATGAACGAGCTGAAAAGAAGAACAACAATCAGCCACGATCCCCAGCTGAAATAAAAAATCCAACTGGCAATCAGGTAAAGCCATTGGCGGGCGGCGACGGAACGCAGTCGCATTGCCGCGAGCCACACCACGATTACGCCAATTGCATACCAGAGAAGCTCTATTGTCATCAGGTGGCGTTGAAAAGCTTGAAATTCAACGAGTGTTCAGGTGCGGAAATTGCCGATGTTGCTCATGTTCTCGTGGGAAACGCCGCCTGTCAAGCGCCGTCAGCAAAGCTGCCGTACAGCGACGGGGAAGTCAATGGAAACTCGAAAGTTCACCCCGTTAAAACTTCGGTATATGCCCTTTTTGTAGGAGGTCAACGGCCAATAGTTATCTTCACTGGCTGGAGCGGCTTGCCTACAGTGCCAGAAGGAAGGCCCGACGAATTGGGCCTCCAAATCCGGCCGAGGTCAGTCGATGGTTTTAAGAGCAGCACCCCCCAGCTTCTCGCGCTTATGGAATAATTTTGTTTCGACCTCGCATTTCATCGCGCCCCTCGCACTCAGCTGTGCATTGATCGTGACGGTCGGCTGCGGCTCTCAAAGTGGTACAAGCGCGGGTGCGAGCAGCGGGGCGGTCCTTCCAGCGTCAAGGTTAGCCATTGAAACTTCTTCAATAACCGGGGCAGTAGTCAATCTTCCATATAACGAGGGCCTGGCCGCCAGTGGTGGAACTCCTCCGTATAACTGGACGATCACCGCAGGTTCCCTGCCACCGGGTATTCAGTTGCAAGCCGAGACGGGCGGACTGGCCGGCATGAGCGCGCGGCTGGGAAACTATTCTTTTACTGTAAGGCTCAGTGACGCCGCATCGAACTCAGTTACGCAGGCTTACACGGTTCCTGTCTCGCCCGCAGCCTCTGGCAATTTCGACGGGCCCGCCGAGTTGCCGCGCGTGTATCTCAAGACTACGATGGCGGATACGCCTGCGCCCGGTCCTACGATGACTGTGCCGGCTGGGGGCGATCTACAAACCGCACTGGACAATGCGAACTGCGGAGAAACGATCGCTCTTCAAGCCGGTGCCACCTTCATGGCGCATCAATACACTTTTCCCGCGAAGTCGTGCGACGACCAGCACTGGATCATCGTCCGCACCAGCACCCCGGATGCCAGCCTGCCTCCGGAGGGTACGCGCATGACTCCCTGCTACGAGGGAGTTGCCTCACTCCCGGGACGACCTGCGTTCGCTTGTAGCTCGCCGCAAAAACTGCTGGCCACCATCAATTATCCAGGCACAGGCGATGGCCCGATTATCTTCGCCAACGGCGCAAATCACTATCGCCTGCTGGGGCTCGAGATTACACGCATGGCAAACGACGGCATGCCTGTGGTCACACTCATCTCTGGAAACGGCGCGACGAGCCAGATCGTATTGGATCGGCTTTACATTCACGGAACTCCGACCGATGAAACTCGACGCGGAGTCGACCTGACCGGCGGCACGAGTATGGCAGTCCAGGATTCCTATATTTCTGAGCTTCACTGCAAGGTGGGCGGCACGTGCGTCGATTCGCAGGCAGTCTCCGGCGGAGCGGGTTCGCTGCCCATGGGGCCATACAAGATCGACGACAACTTCCTCGAGGCAGCGGGCGAAAACATCATCTTTGGCGGCGGAGCTGCGACCCAGACTCCGGCCGATATCGAAATTCGGTTTAATCATCTGTTCAAACCCATGTTTTGGTTACAGGGTCAACCAGGTTTTACGGCGCCTGCCTTTATCGTGAAGAATCATTTTGAAGTGAAAAATGCACAGCGCGTCCTATTCGACTCCAACGTGCTGGAAGACAGCTGGGGCGGATTCTCGCAAGATGGATTCTCCATCCTGCTGACGCCAAAGAATCAGGACAACGGCGGCGCCAACGTGTGCCCCATTTGTCAGGTGACGGATATAACCATACGCTATGCGACCATCAGCCACGTCGGCGGAGGATTCCAGATTGGGGATGGCCAATCGGATGCCGGCGGCCTCGCGCTGGCAGGCGAGCGATACAGTATTCATGACGTCATCGTCGACGACATCAACCGGCAAGAATATTTGGGCTTTGGCACCTTCGCATTGGTGGGCACGGTTCCCGAACCTCTGCTGCAACAAGTGGAAATCAATCACGTCACGGCATTCCCGCAATATACGATGTTTGATATCGGCGCACCGGACACTGTACAGATACCCGGCTTCATCTTTTCGAATAGCATTGTCACCGCCGGTCAGGGTCCGATTACTTCTACTGGTATGGATGGATCATCGGACTGCGCCCACTATGACGTACCGGTGAAAACAATTGAGCTTTGTTTCTCGAACTACACTTTCTCACCCAATGCGATTTTGGCGTCTCCAATGCCGGCGTCGTCGTGGCCCAGCGGTAACTTTTTTTACTCAACGGCTTCGATTGGCTTCGTGAATTACAACAACGGCAGCAGTGGCGACTATCACCTACTATCCTCCAGCCCCGCGATCGGTGCGGCTAGCGACGGCACAAACCTTGGAGCGAATGTGGATGCCGTGCTCAGCGCAATCAATGGCATCCAGTAAGTTCAGCACGATCCTATAGAAGCAAAATGGGTCTTTCCGCTCTGGGGAATGCCGCACATTTTGTCATGCTAGTATGAAAAGAAAAAGGCAATCCAGACGCTGTTTTCCCTTCTAACGCAGCTAAGAATCCTGATTTTCAGGACGCAGCGATTCGGACAAACCGTCAGCCATGGACAAAGTGTGGATCAAGAAATCGCTAATCGGAATGGGAGCGATGCGCCTTGCCTCACGATTTGCCGGCGACGGTGTCGCCATCATCATGTATCACTCGGTGATGAAGGATCCTACAGCGGAACAAACAACGCTGGGTGGCATCATTCACTCGTCAGAAGTTTTTCGTGCACAGATGGAGGTCATCGTCAGGCATTTCCATGTTGTGCATTTGGACGATGTCGTCTTATTCCTTAACGGGAAAAAGACTCTGCCGCCGAGAGCCGTGGTCGTAACCTTTGATGATGGGTACGCCGACAATTACCAGGTCGCGAATGATATCCTCAGCCCGCTTGGCATCCCTGCTGTCTTTTACGTTACCGTCGATTGCATCGATAAACAGCATCTGCCCTGGCCCAGTCTGCTGCGCTACGCGTTTCTAACGTCGAAGCAGAAGTGCTGGACCGAAGGCGACGGACAGGTGTGGCCTTTCGCGTCGACGGAAGATCGTATCCGGGCTTTTGATCGCGCTTCGGAACACTGCAGCAGACTCGCAGGAATTCCTCAGGATCAGTTCGTGAGGTCACTTACTGAGCAGTTGGGGGCCGAACCTCCTCGGCTTTTGCGCCGCCCGATGATGACATGGGATGAAGTGCGCGGCTTGGCTCGGAACGGCCACACGGTCGGGTCGCACACCATGACGCACCCCAATATGGCCCACGTGAACGAGAATGACGCTCGGGCAGAGTTGGCTGAATCAAAGTGCAGGATCGAAAAGGAACTAGGCACCTCCGTCGTACACTTCTCCTACCCCTGTCCTGCATTGCAACCCCATTGGATAAGTCGCACCGTGAGCGCCAGTCGTGAGATCGGATATCAGACCGCGGTCACGACCAACGGGGGCATGGTTAGGAGGCGGGACAACCCGCTCAGCCTGCGCCGTATTCGTCCCACAAAGACTGTTGATGGTCTGCGATGGAACCTGGAGTGTGCTTTCCTCGGCCGCACAGTTTGAATCACAGTTTGATCTAAGGATGCGTAGGAAGATCGCCGCGCGATGCCGCAAATCACGAAAGATAGGGCGTGGAAGGTTCGATCAAGATACAGAAGTCATTGTCGGTGAGATGTAAATTCAAGCGAGTGCTGGGAGTCAACAGATTGCGTGGATCTAAGCACAAGATAGGGTCAATTCGGCGGCGCGCGAACCCCATTTGCAACCATGCTTCGGAACTCACGGGAATGGAGGATGCCGCTACAATTTCGCAAGTCTCCTGATCTTCTGCTGCAGCGCGAGCGGCAAGAGCACAAATCGACTTCCAAGACTCTCGATCTTCCCCGTCGATTTGAACGTCGACAATCCTCGCTTGCCGGCCAACTTGGGTAAGCAGAAAGTAGCCGCGCACTCTTCCTTCCTGACTAACCTGAAAACCGGAAAATTGCGCCGCAGGACAACTCAGCAGATAATCCAGTTCCGCAGCACTCCTTCGCGAGGACGTGCAACTTGTTGTGGGGTTTGCCACATTCCGCCAATTCCCAAACGCTCCAACGAAGCTGGAAAGCTTCGATGCGGACCATCCTTTGGGGGCGGGCGGAATCCCAAGCAAGGCCAAAGCTGAATTTCTTAGAAATTTTATAGGCGTCTTCCAATCCTTATGGGGCGTAGTCCGCAACTGCAACCAGGGCCGGATAACCCGAGAAAACCGGCGCAGTTCGCCGAAACGTTTATAGCCCAGCTTCGGCAGAAGGTTTCTGGTGTCCTGCGAGCCTCCTATGGCTAGAAGAACATCGGCTTCCCCCGCTACTTTTTTCAGCAGATGAGCGCCAGCGCCAATCGCTGCTCGATTAGCGGCCCAATCTATCAGGTGTATCGCTCTAAGCTCAGAATTGTGGGTTACCAATTTTAGCGGCCATATCCCCGCATGGGCGACGATCCTGCCCTCTTCTTTTATCGCGAGGCTGCGCGGGTCAGTCCACTCGGGGTGTTCGGCAAAGTATTTCCAGTGCAAGACTTCTGGACGAAAAGATATGAGATTAGGAGCCGCCCGAAACGACTTGACTAGGAATTCTGTAAGATCTTGTTGTTCCGATGCCTGTATCGGCACAAACTCGAATGCCATCGTTTTGCGTCGCCTAAAAGAGAGGGAGTTGTAGGATAAAACGTCTCGTCGACGATTTCCTGGTAGAGTGTCGCCCCGATAGACTATAGCAGCTGTGTAGAACATCCTCCGAGTCCTCCTAGCGATTCCGAATTGGGCGCAGAGTCGGTTGGATATGAGAGCCAACTAAAATCATCTACGACGGAACCTTGCGAGGACGGCGACTTAGGCTATGGCAGACAATCTTCGGGAAGAAGTGGATGAACTGATCGCATCCGGATCGGCAGAGGCAGCAGCCCAGCGCCTATTGGAACTGGGTCGAAAGGAGAGTGGGCCGGCTGCGGCCGCTTTTATTGCGTCGCGGATCGAAAAGCTGCGTGGCAAGATTCGTCTGCTCGAATATCGTTTGTCCATACTACGATCCTTCACCGTAGAGCCTCTGGTGCCCACTTTGCGCGCAGCCGCTTTTACTTTTGGAATCGATTTGCAAGTTCAAATCGGCGAATTTAACGCCTACGCTCAGGAAATTCTTGACCCCGAAAGTTCGCTTTATAGTTTTGCACCCGACGCAGTGGTCCTAGCGGCTCGAACCGTCGACCTGGCTCCTGACCTGTGGCAGGACTTTACATCGCTTTCGCCTGCTTCAGTGAGTGAAGCCACCCAGCGAGTGTGCCGTAGTTTCAGGCAGTGGCTGCAAGCATTTCGCGAACGGAGTCAAGCTTCGCTTCTGGTGCATACTCTGGAACAGCCTCCGCGGCCCTCGGCCGGCCTTCTGGACCAACAATCCCTTGCCGGCCAAGCGGAATCGATTCAAAGCATCAACCGGGAATTGCGCCTGATGGCGCGTGAAGTAGGGGGCGTCTACGTAATGGACTACGACGCTCTGATTGCCCGGCATGGACGTCTGCGCTGGCAGGATGACCGTAAGTGGCTCACCGCCAGGATGCCGATCGCAGCCGACCACTTAATTTACCTTTCTCGTGAATGGCTGCGTTTTCTGGTTCCATTGGCCGGGAAAATCGCCAAAGCGCTAGTGGTGGACCTCGACAACACACTTTGGGGCGGTGTGATCGGGGAGGACGGTATAAACGGAATAAGGCTTGGCTCGGAATATCCTGGGGCCGCTTACCAGGAACTGCAGCGGGCCATGTTGGACTTGTCGCGCAGGGGAATTCTGCTGGCTATTTGCAGCAAGAATAATCTCGATGACGCGATGGAAGCTCTGGAAAAGCACCCCGGAATGCTGCTTCGCCCCAAGCATTTCTCCGCCATGCGCGTCAATTGGAGCGATAAATCTCAGGGAATTCGCGAAATCGCCGAAGAATTGAATATTGGCATCGAGAGCATCGCGTTCTTGGACGACAGCCCGTTTGAACGCGAGCTGGTCCGCTCCGCCCTTTCTGAAGTCACGGTGATCGATTTGCCGGAAGATCCGCTGCAATATGCTGCCGCGTTGAGGGAGTGCCCAGTGTTCGAGCGGCTCAAGTTGTCAGCAGAAGATGGACAACGTGCAGACTTCTACAGTAAGGAACGCGAACGCGTCCAGGCCGAACAGACATTTCGATCCAAGGAGGACTTCTACCGATTTCTGCGGCAAGAAGCGGAAATCGCCCCAGTTGATGCTTCCAGTCTGGCGCGCATCGCCCAGCTCACGCAGAAAACGAACCAGTTCAACTTAACCACACGTCGCTATACAGAGCTGCAGATCTCGGAGATGGCCGAGCGTCCGGGTTGGCAAGTCCTCTCCATCCGTGTGCGGGATCGTTTTGGCGACCACGGGTTGGTGGGCGTAGCCATTACACACGATGAACAGGGATCTTGCGAGATCGATACTTTCCTCCTGAGTTGCCGCGTGATCGGCAGGACTATCGAGACGACGCTTTTATCGAATATTAGCGAGCGAGCTCTTGAGCGGGGACAAGAAAAGTTGTGCGGATGGTTCACTCGGACCAAAAAGAACGCCCCAGCCGGCGAATTTTATTCGCGTCACGGTTTTGAGCTGATGAAGCAAAATGCCGAAGGTTCGTATTGGACGCTCGACTTGAAAAGAGGACCGATCGCTTGCCCCGAATGGACTAAGCTTACGGTGATCACAAACGGAGGAAAAGTTGAGAGCGATAGTATTCGAACAAATTCGTAGGATCGCCTCGGATCTTTTTTCAGTACGCGCTGAGCGCATTACCATAGAATCCTCTCCCGAAAGCATAGAACAGTGGGATTCGGCGAAGCACCTTGATTTGGTGCTTGCCATTGAAGACACGTTCAAACTTCAGCTGTCGCCGGAAGAGATCGAGCAGATGAAGAACATAGAACAAATTACGAAAATTGTGGAAAGCAAACTGCCGGCAACGCCTGCATGAATGTAATGGTTGTACTAGAAAGTCTGCACTATCCCAAACGCTCCAAGTGTCAGGACTTCGTTCCATCGCGGATGCTCTCAGCGAAAGAAACCAACTTTCTAGTTGCCGCGGGGGCGATCTTGAGGCCTAACAGGACTAGAGTTAATTTGGCGTTAGGCAATTGCGTGTTTGATTCGGAAAGCGATTCCACGGCCTCAGTCAACCTTCCTTCGTGAAAGTGGTTCTTGCCCACTTCGAGCAGATGATGGGCTCGAGCTTCTGCCGTTCTCTGTCGGACCAGCCCCCTTTGGCTTTCATTCAGAGGAAGGGTTTGCAGCGCCTTTTGCATAATCTCCCAATAGGCCTCGCTCATCTTGATTCTTGACGCGCCTAGAGAGCCCGGACGATTCGCACTCAGCCGTGCCCCCATGTTTTTGCTGTATCCGATCTTGGCACCCCAGAATGCTGTTCGAAGCCACATATCGTAATCGTCGCATCGCGCTAGGCTTTCGTCGAATAAGCCGGCTCTAACAAGGGCACGCTTTCGAGCCACAACCGTTGAAACCGGAATTTGGCAACGTTCCACAACCAGCGCCTCAAAACTTGGATGACCGTGCGAAGGGCACACATCCATAAAGTTCCGGGACCACTCTGGAGCGACCAATAAGCCATCTGAGTAAACCAGTTCAAGTGCCGGGTCTTGCTCGAAAAGCGTCATCTGCGAGGCCAGGTGATCCGGGAGCCAAGTGTCGTCGCTATCCAGGAAGGCGAGAAACTCCGCTTTCGCTTTACGGATTGCTGTATTCCTTGCTCCCGCGGCGCGTTTATTTTCCTGCTTGATGTAAACGACCCTTTCGCTGTACGGAGCTAGAACTTTTTCGAGTTCAGTCGTATCAGGAGATCCGTCATTTACGACGAGGATCTCGAAATCCCGAAACGTTTGCTCCATGACGGAATCCAGCGCGCCCACAATTAAGTGAGACGTCATGTAGGCTGGCACGATTACACTAACGCGGGGTGAGGAATTGATGTCGGCGGCTTCCATGAACTGTTAGATTATCTCGAATGTCGCGAACCCTTGATCTCAAAAGCGCTCCACCGTCTGGGTACTTCCCTGCAGTTCGCTGCTCAATGGATACCTCAGAAGCTGCATGACCGGCCCCCATGCAGATTCGATTTCCCTGACTGAGGCTGAAGGCAGAACTTGTTGCCACTGACCTGACTTCGCGGCGCGGACGAAGGGGATGTCTTTGCGGCTCTCTTTCGTGGTAACCCACTGATCGCTTTGCGCAACCTCGAGCTTTCTCATATTCTCCGCTGAACTGAGCTCGATCGCTTTGGAGACTTGTTCTGCAGATACCCGCAAATCCAGGAATTCGGAGATTCTGGTCATCTCCCGCTGCGTATTTTCCAGCAAATCTTCGTAGCGTACCAGCAGGAATTCACGATCATGGCCCCGAGCCCCAAGCCAACTCGTAACGTTCTCGCCCCAGGATCCCATGGTTCCAAGATAGTCGCGCTTCAATCGGCTGATCTTTAAGATGTTCCTCGGATTCACGAGCCAACTGCCTGCGTGTTCTCCCCAAGTGCCAAAATATTCATCCGTCTTCATGAACTTGGTGGTTATATAAGTTTCAAGTGGAAATTCATCCTTAATGTTCTTGCCCTTTCGGTCATAGTAATAGGCAGAAACAGCCACATCTCTGGGATCGCGCACTACATAGATCACGCGGCGATAGCGCGGGTCAAAACACTCATGACTCTTGAGTAGACGCGGTCGGGGGGTCTTCTTTAACGTGCTTTTCGACGCCCCATATATGTCGGGAACTTGCCGCTCCACGTTGGAAAACGTGATGCGGCAATCAGTGTGCATCAGATTGCCAAGAAGAAAACGAGTCCAGGTATTGCCCGATTTTGGATAGGAAACCAGAAGAATGTCATCGGGATATACCTCAAAGGCCCGGCCAGCTATATCCTTCTCCAAAAGATAATTTGCGGTGTAAAGAATTTTCCTTAACGTCTGACCCATGAATGTAGACCTGGCCGAAGCAATCCGTGCAAACTTTGCGGCGAACTTACCGTCTCGAGCGGGTCAGCTTACCAGCGCTCCAAACCCAGATGTCTGCCCCAACGCACCTTTGGAAGCAATGGTACGTAATAGAACGGCTTCAAAGTGTGGCATCCCACGTAGAAAGTGGCAAGCACTTTATGTTGAGTTTATGTTAATTGGCTGGAGTGACCTCTTCGCCCCAACCGCAAAGGCCCTGCTTCGGGCGTTTCCCGATTATGGCTTCCGCGCGCGCTCGGTAGCAGAATACTTTAGCAGGCACCACAATGCTCTAAAAGCGTCCTTCATTCCAATTTTCTTGCCTTCCTCGTATGTTCGTCCGGTGTAGCTGATTCCCACCTCATAAACGCGCAGTTTTCTCTTGGCAACCTTGACTGTAATTTCCGGTTCAAAGCCAAATCGAGTCTCTTTCAAAGGTATGGATTGCAGTGCCTCACGGCGAAAGGCCTTATAACAGGTTTCCATATCTGTAAGATTCAGGTCGGTAAGACAATTGGAGAACAGCGTCAGCAGTTTGTTACCCACGGAGTGCCAGAAATAGAGTACACGGTGCGGCGCTCCGCCCATGAACCGCGATCCGAAAACCACATCGGCTTTGCCTTGAATCAGCGGTCCCAGTAAGTTTCCGTATTCCGCTGGGTCGTATTCCAGGTCGGCGTCTTGAATAATCACGTAATCACCTGTGGCTTCGCGAATGGCGCGGTGCAGGGCTGCCCCCTTCCCCATATTTCTTGGCTGGTGAAATACACGCATACCAGGATGACTAGCCTGCAAGGCGTCTAAAATCTCTTTCGAACCATCCGTCGAACCATCGTCCACACATAACAACTCGATCTCAAAAGAACTGCGGAAGACTGCCTCCACGATTGCAGGCAGAGTCATTCGCTCATTGTAGACAGGCATAGTCACGGATACTTTCATCGGGTGTATGCAACTTTCTGCTTAAACTGTCGGTCGGTGCTTCGAACGTTGTTCCGCAGCAGGGTTGGACGACGCAAACATTTTACACGCCCTCAGCTTTGCATCGTCCGATCGATCTCGACTTCTCTTGCGCAGACTAGCTTCTTTAAATCTGAAAGCAGGCATTGGAACTGTCAGAGTCTTCGGCATCACTCTAGACGCGATCAGAGCCGCCATCTGTGCGTTGAGCAGCCTTGCTCTATGACGTTAATAAATTACGGCTGCCCGGCGAGGGTTGCGCAGTTGGCGTTGCCATCAAGAAAGGTCGCCTGGTGGATTAGCCTGTCAACACGTTATTGGCACAGGCAGTCATTGAAATCGCTTTAGTCGTGGAATGGGAATTGGGAAGATTTCTTCACCCTATCGGGCAAAACCCGCTCGACCCTGCTTTGCAGAAATGCACCGAATTGTTGCCATGCTATTATCAACGAAAGTTGGGCGCTTGCGCCGGCTTCGTCACCTGTCTTCAATAAAAATCAAAGAATGATCGAAGGTTTCGGATCTTTCCTGGCGAAGGTTCGTATCTTTCCTGGCATGGAGATCGCCCGATGAACGCGGTGCGCCGCATTTGGCTGATGTTATGTTTGCTCGCTTGCGTAGTTCCTGGCCGGGACGCTGTGAGCCAGGCGCTTCCAGCGCAGCCTCTCAGTCAGCCCCAGTTCGATGGTCCCGCGGAACTGCCCCGAATCTCCGTTAAGAGCGCTCTCTCCGACACTCCTGCTCCCGGCAAAGTTCGGCTTGTGAACGCGGATGGCGACCTGCAGGGCACACTAAATGGTGCTGGCTGTGGTGATGTGATCAAACTCGAAGCCGGCGCCGTGTTCTCCGGCGAATTTGTACTCCCTCAGAAGGCCTGTGATGATACGCATTGGATCATCATTCGCACCAGTTCTCCCGACGACGCTCTACCGGCGGAAGGAGTTCGCCTTACCCCTTGTTACGCTGGAGTGGCATCCCTCCCTGGGCGGCCCGATTTCCACTGCACATCCACGAGGAATGTGCTGGCCAAGATTGTATTCGCGGGCAAGAATGGCTCCGGACCAATTTTTTTTGCGGACGGAGCTAATCATTACCGTTTTATCGGCATTGAAGTTACTCGCGATTCTCCGGGAGCCAGTATCGTCGCGCTCGCCGGCCCAAAAGGTCGAGTACCTGCAGACCATATCATCTTCGATCGCGTTTGGATCCATGGCACTCCCCATGACGAAACCCGGCGAGGGCTTTTCCTGAGCGGTACCACTTATATGGCGGTTGTGGATTCGTTCTTCAGCGATTTTCATTGTACGGCGAAAGAATCTTGCATTGATTCGCAGACCATTTCCGGGGCGGCGGGAGACTTACCCATGGGTCCCTATAAGATCGTCAACAACTTCCTTGAAGCCGCCGGAGAAAATCTCTTATTTGGGGGCGGAGAAGCCACTCGAACCCCGACCGATCTTGAGATACGTCACAATTACCTTTTTAAACCGATTATCTGGATGACCGGTCAGCCGGGATTTGTGGGCGGTAATAGTGGACAGCCCTTCATAGTCAAAAACCACTTTGAGCTAAAAAACGCGCAGCGCGTTTTGTTTGAAGGAAATGTGCTGGAAAATGTCTGGGGCGGATTCACCCAAACCGGCTTCTCTATTCTACTTACTCCCAAGAACCAGGGTAATGCTTGCCCGCTATGTCGCGTTACCGATATCACTATTCGGGACTGCAGGATCGCCCACGTGGGCAGCGGATTTCTGATCGGAAACGGTGCAAGCGATGCCGGAGGTAGTTCCGCTGCCGGGGAGCGCTACAGTATTCACGATGTCGTTATCGACGACATCGATGGCAAGAAGTACGGCTTCGGCTTTTTTATGCTATTGGCATCGAAAGAACCTACCTTGAAGTACGTCAGGATGGACCACATTACGGCCATCTCTCCGCGAGTTTTTCTTAGCCTGGGAATCAAAGGCCCCAAGATTCAAAACTTTACGTTCACCAACAACTTGGTCGGGGCTAACGAGAGGCAAATAAACTCAGCCGGAGGAGGGCCGGAAAACTGCGCCTTCCAGCCTGACAAGCAGGGTCCAGCGGGAATCCTGAGACACTGCTTTGACTCGGTCACGTTCACTCACAATGTCATCATCAACGGATTCGATTCGTGGCCTCCCGGTAACTTCTTCCCCAAGAACATTGGACAGGTTGGGTTTGCAAAGGGGACAGGCCTCAACGAATTTCGGCTTTGCAAGCAGAAAGACGCTGGGTGCAAGGGTTCCTCAAAATACGCCGGCGCCGCAACTGACGACAAGGACATCGGCGCGGACATCGATCTTGTCGAAGCCGCCACCAAAGGTGTGATCTAGTTTATGCCACACCGGTGAGGGCATGGGCCGCGCCACTAGCCTGCTCTGCTATGATTCGGGGGCAGATGCTTTTCTTTTCTGCACGGCCTCCAGTTTCTCACCAAAGAAGACATGGATCCTCTTCAATGGCGAAACTCAACCGAGTAAATCTCCAATGACGTAACTCTGATTGAGGAAACAAGGATACTCTGTCGCATGGCCGTCAAAGCATTCGACCTTCTAAAAAACGCCAGCCGCGCCCCGGAAATTTTCCGTTGCGTTGCGGAGACCTCCCAGTGGCTTCAGATCACAAGCGCTTACTTGGGATTTTCCAAGCTGGCGTATCCTGGTGTTCTGCATCTGCGAAGCGGACAATGTATTCATCTCGAGGAAATAACGGACGTTAAGACTTTTTGGCAGATTTTTTTGCGGCGAGTTTATCGCGTCGAAGCTTCCGACCACGTCATTCTTGATATTGGCGCCAACGTGGGATTATTCGCCCTCTATGCAGCACGGCAGGCACCGGAAGCGAGAATCTTTGCGGTTGAGCCCTTTCCTGCAACCTTCGAGCGCCTTCTTCAGACGGTCAGCGAGCATCAGCTAGCTCGAAGAATCATGTGTCTGAATTACGCCGTCGCTGGTGGAGGCGGAATCCGTGTCATGGTCAACGATGCCTCCCCGAGTCAACGGCGTGCGATGGTCCCGCCCCAAAAATCAGCGTCCGGAATTCAAGTGCAGGCTAAAACTCTAGTTCAGCTGCTTCAAGAATACGATTTGAACCGGGTGGACCTGCTCAAGATGGATATTGAGGGCAGTGAGTATGAAGTGCTTATGTCGGCCTCTCCAGATGTGTTTCGAAACATTCGGCGAATTGCTCTTGAGTACCACGGCGATTGTGCACCCTGCCACAAAACACAGATTTTTGAGCGCCTCCGGGAAGCCGGATTCCAAGTAACGTGGGACGTTCAGGACAACTTGGGATATGGGGTCGCGGAAGCGGTGATGGCACGCGCTCTCGCGCCGGCAGGCGAGTATTGATATGTGCGGCATCTGTGGCATCTTTCACTACGGGACCGGGCGGCGCGCCGAAGATGTCGCGTTGCTCGAAACAAATCTGCTTGAAATGAATCAGCAGATCGTGCATCGCGGTCCTGATGACGCGGGAACTCTAGTTTCCGATGCCGCTCTCGCTATGCGGCGCCTCAGCATCATCGACATCAAGACTGGTCATCAGCCAATTTGCAACGAAGACGGCTCCATCTGGATCGTATTCAACGGCGAAATTTACAACCACGTCGAACTTCGAAAAAAACTGCTCACCCAGGGTCACACCTATCGCACTCACAGCGACACGGAAAGCATTGTCCACCTTTATGAGGAGTACGGCCCGGACTGCGTCCAGCACCTGCGCGGCATGTTCGCGTTCGTCATCTGGGACAAACGCCAGCATAAGCTCTTCGCCGCCCGAGACCGTCTTGGGATCAAGCCCTTCTACTACCACCTCCAAGACGGCACCTTTTTGTTTGGATCTGAGATCAAGGCCCTGCTGGCTTACCCGGGAGTTCGCGCAGAATTTAATTCGAACATACTGGCTGAATACCTGGCGTTCGGCTACGTTACGGGAGAGGAAACATTCTTCTCTGATATTCGCAAACTCCCGGCCGGTCACACTCTTGAAATCACGGCTGATAGTAGGTTGGCAATCCACCGCTATTGGGATTTGTCAGTTGCCGAAGATTCTCAACCTCGTGATCGCACCTACTACGTACGCCGTTACCGTGAGTTGCTGGAAGATGCTGTCTCCTCCCACTTGATGAGCGATGTGCCCTTGGGAGTCTTTCTAAGTGGAGGATTAGACTCGAGCGCTGTCGCCGCGCTAACTGCGAAGAGTCGGCGCGAACCCATTCAGACATTTTCGGTGGGATATGCCGAGCAGGCCTATAGCGAGCTCCCTTATGCCAAGATTGTCTCAGAACACATCGGCTCGCAGCACCATGAGGTTAAGGTCACGCGGCAGCAGTTTTTCGAGAGTTTGCCGAAAGTCATATGGCACGAGGATGAGCCTGTCTGTTGGCCATCGAGTGTGGCTCTGTACCACCTCGCAAAACTCGCCCGCGAACACGTTACCGTCGTGCTAACTGGAGAGGGGAGCGACGAAACACTGGCAGGCTACACCCGATATGCTTGGACGGTCTGGAACTCGCGCATGGACTCCGCTTATCGCAGTCTAACTCCAGGTAGTTTTCGAGCTTTTGTGCGCGAGCAAATTCACTCCGCCAAGCTTGGCGCCAGTCTACGCAGAAAACTCGAACACACGTGCCTGGGCCGCGACGGAGACTCGTGGCCTTCCTTCTACTTTGATAATTTTTACTCCGCTTTCTCGGCAGCCGACCAGCGGCAGTTATTAACCTCCGATCTCCAGACCGACGGAAAATCCGCTTACGCCGGCTCCATGGCTGTGTGGGAGCGTTCCTCCGGAAGTCTGCTGAAGCGCTTACTCTACACTGACATTAATACCTACCTGGTGGAGTTGCTGATGAAACAGGATCAGATGAGCATGGCGGCCTCAATTGAGAGCCGGGTGCCCTTCCTCGACCATTTTTTGGTGGAATTCGCCGCAGGAATTCCTTCGTCCTATGCCTGTAAAGGACTAGACGGGAAACAAATTTTGAAGTCCGCTGTGGAAGATCTGCTGCCGCATTCGATTATCTATCGAAAGAAAATGGGTTTCCCCACGCCGTGGTCCGGATGGCTGGCCGGAGAGCAACTTAAAGACCTGGAAACTCTGCTCACTGAACCAAGGAGCATGCAGCGCAATCTTTTTCGGAAAAACACAATACACCAGCTCTTTGCGGAACATCGCGCCCGAACCCGTGATAACTCCAATCGAATATGGAGACTGCTCAATCTGGAATTATGGTTTCGCGTGTTCGTGGATCGCGACTCTTCCTTGCTCGGAAAATCGAGCGATTCGTTGGCAACCTCCGCAATGTGTACGCGTTCTTCCTAGGATGGTTTCCCGACGAGAAATCCGCGACTAGATTAGGCTCCAAACTGACAATGCGCAAGAGAGTCCGTGACAATTTACTGGGTGCACTGAAAAAGGCTGGTGTTTTCGAACACGTGCGCGACAGTCGATGGCGGCAGCGCCGCCTTCTTATTCTCTGCTACCACAGCCTCGCGCTCGACGAGGAGAACTTGTGGCGTCCCGCTCAGTTTCTTGCTCCGAGCAGGCTTCGGGAACGATTCGAAATGCTGAAGCAGGGCGGATATCACGTTATCCCGTTAGCAGAAGGACTCGATCGCTTGCGAAGCAACGACCTTCCACCGCGTAGCGTAGCTTTGACGTTCGACGATGGCACTTATGACTTTTACAAGATCACCTATCAAATATTAAAAGAATACGAGTTCCCCGCAACTGTCTATCAAACGACACACTACTCCTCTCGTCCAATGCCGATTTTTTATCTAATTTGTTCTTACATGCTGTGGAAGAGGCGCGCAACGGTTCTGCACGGCTTTTCTTCCGTCGGAATGAAGGAAAACGTAGCCTTGGATACAACGGAAGATCGTGAGAACGCCGTCGGGCAAATGGTCGCGTTCGCTGATCAAGAACAACTCTCCACCGAACAAAAAAATGAAGTCGCCGCCGAATTGGCTCACCTGCTTGACCTCGATTACCAGGAGTTGTTGCATTCGCGTATCCTGCAACTGATGAACGCCCATGAGATTGCAGAACTCGCAACCGCTGGGATTCGTTTCGAACTTCACACTCACCGCCACCGCACTCCACGGGATCGTACTCTTTTCGAAAGGGAAATCCGCGAAAATCGGGATCTGCTCCAGGGCATGACAAACACGTGTCCCACTCACTTTTGCTATCCCAGTGGGGACTACGATTTGATGTTTCTGCCTTGGCTCGCCGAACTGGGCGTCGTTTCCGCCACAACCTGCGATCCTGGATTGGCCTCGGTGAGCAGCCAACCGCTGCTGCTTCCTCGTTTCATCGATACGACCGGAAGAACCCCATTGGAGTTCGACAGCTGGTTAGCCGGCGTGAGCGATTTGCTTTCTGCCGGCGTAAGCGCGGTTGGGCTGAGCAAGCGCTCGCGCTTGTAGGGAGTATTTCAGAATCGTGGTCGCATCTTGTAAACGACCTTCCGCAGTTTGACGGGGAACTTACTTCTTAGCTCGGTTGCATACACTCAGGTACAGTTCCTCGAAGCGATGACAGACTTCGACAATGTGAAAGCGAGATCGCGCTAACTTCTTGCTGCGGATGGCATATTCGGCCCGTGTCGAGGGATCCCGCACAAGACGAACGAGAGCTTCGACTAATTTCTTTTCATCGCCCGCGGGCACGAGCAGGCCAGTCTCCCCGTCCTTCACTAATTCCGGATTGCCTCCCACATTCGTCGCGACAACGGGAATCCCTGCCGCCATCGATTCCAAGATCACATTGGACATGCTCTCCGATGATGAAATAAGAACGCTCACGTCCACGCCGGCTAAAATAGCTGCAATGTCGTGCCGCTCTCCAACGAATAGAACTTTCTCCTTGATTCCCAATTCCCTCGCCATCGCCTCCAATCCCGGGCGCAATGGACCATCGCCAACTAGAACAAACTCAACCACAGGGCATTCCTTTAGAAGTTGCGCGGCCGCCTTTAAAAACGCGGTATGATTTTTCGCTTCGCTATTCATTCTCGCAATCATGCCAACGCGCACGATGCCAGGTTTGCGCGGAAGCGAGGGAACACATTCTGCGAATGCCTGCTCTGTCAGACCATTGGGAATGACTTCCACTTTACGTTCAGGTAATCCGGCTGCGAGTAGACTCGCGGCGGCTGCCTCGGAGTTGCACACCACGCGATGACATAACCGAAACGCCCAATACTGCGCCTGAAATTGGGCATTGGTGAGAAGATCTCCTAGCTGACGATGGCTCCCTATAACCGGCACTCTCGCCATTCTGGCTGCTGGAATCAGCATGAGGTTGCTATAGAAATCGAAAGCGTGCGCTACCGAGATTTGGTCGCGACGCATGCTACGCACCATCTCTAACTGCGCTCTCTGTGCCTGGAGCCCAAGCAGTCTACCTCCCGGAGGAAATTCAGGAATATCGCCCAATCTTGCGGTTAGCCCTCCAATCCTGCGCAAGCAAGCAGGATGAACATCAAACTTGTCGCGGTTTAGAGACTCAACCAACGTAGCGAACTGGCGCTCACTCCCTCCAACCTCAAGAGTATTGGTCATCAACAAGACGCCGGTGCGTCGACTTGTCTCTGGAACCACTTCCGAGAGATTGGTCCAACGGCTCGAAGCCGGCTGAAACAAAGCGATTCTCCAACAGCAGATGAAAGTAGCCTTAGGTTGTAGAATATTCCAAGGACGCTTGTTGGTATAGGCTTCGGCAGAGTCACCTTGCATTTCTCCTCCCAGCGTCACTTTCGCTTTGCGCAGAATGTTGCAGTTTGGCCGATGGATCGAGTGGAATAAGTATTTTGGAAGCGAAGTGATGAGAATTCTGGTTCTTGATGGAGATCAGAATCAGGCGGTTGCTTGTGTGCGTTCGCTTGCCCGGCGCGGCCACACCGTTTGGGTTGGGGAATCGCGAGCATGGTCGAAGTCTGGGTGGTCGCGTTACTGTTCTGGCACTTTTCAGTACGCCTCCCCGCAAAGCGATCCCGCTAAATTTCTGACAGATGTCGTGGCCGAAGCCGGCAAGCAGAGCGGCACGCTCGTGCTGCCAATGACGGAAGCGACTACTTTGTTGATTTCTGCTTCTCGGGAACGCCTGTCGGAAGTGCACGCACGCTTTGTTCTACCGTCGCATGTCGATCTGCTCCGCGCGGTTGATAAGAGTCAAACCACGGCACTCGCGCAATCGATAGGCATTCAGATCCCCAAAACATATTCAGCCAGCAGCATTGAAGAGGTCAGGAAAATTTCGGGAGAGTTTCAGTTTCCTGCCGTTCTCAAGCCCACGACTTCTCATGAGCAATCTCCTTCGGCCCAAGGAGCCATGCGGGCAACGGGGCGGCCTACTTACGCCCGCGATGCCGCTGAAATGATAGCGGCGTTCGAGGAAATTCGGCGAAACTCTTCGGTGGTGCTCCTCCAAGAATTCGTCGAGGGCACTGGAACGGGATATTTCGCTCTCATGAATCATGGCGAGCTTCGCGCCGAATTTGCTCATCGTCGCATCCGCGATGTACATCCCACGGGGTCAGGCAGCGCGTTGCGCGAGAGCATCCTGCCCGTTCCCCGGATTCGCGAAAGCAGCCTAGCCATGCTGCGGGCTCTCAATTGGCACGGCGTGGCCATGATCGAATTTCGCCTCCCTGAGAATAATGAGCCTGTCTTTCTGGAAATCAACGGAAGGTTTTGGCACTCCTTGCCGCTGGCTTGTTACGCGGGTGTAGATTTTCCCGCGCTTGTGGCTCATATTGCGGAATTCGGAGATGTCGACCCTCCACCCCCTTACAAAGTGGGCATTAAATGCCGCTGGCTGGTCGGCGATTTTCGCCATCTTGTCGAAGTTTGGAAAGGCCGCCCATCGCGATATCCTGGCAAGTTTCCTCGCCCCCTTCCCACGCTGCTCTCTGAACTTGGGCTGAACTTGGGCACGTTCCATGATAATTTCATGTGGCAAGACCCTCTACCTGAGTTGGGAGACTGGATTAGCTTGCTAAGGCAGACTTGGGAACAGCGCTCGAAATGAGAAAATAGCCCATGAAAGCCGCGCTTCATGTTCACAGTACGTATTCAGATGGCGAGTTTACACTCGATGAACTGAAGAGCATTTTCGCCGATTTGGGCTGTTCGGTTGTGAGCATCACCGACCATGCGGACAGTTTCGATGAATGCAAAATCTCAGACTACATTAATGAGTGCGCCTCCTTGTCCGATGACCAGTTCCTGTTCCTCAGCGGCCTGGAGTATGGATGTGAACAACGGATGCACATTTTGGGCTATGGCAGTACAGCATTGGCGGATACCCAAGATCCTCAAAAGATAATTCGCCACATTGAAGACCACGATGGTATCGCGGTAATTGCGCATCCCAAAGACTCGATGTTTCCCTGGATCGAAACCTTTTCTGTTCTTCCGGGCGGGATCGAAGCGTGGAATACAAAATACGATGGCCGCTATGCGCCTCGGCCGGCAACGTTTGAATTGCTTCAACGTTTACGTGCCCGGCGACCTGGGATGGGCGCCTTTTACGGACAAGACCTACATTGGAAGCGGCAGTTTCGCGGACTGTTCACCGAAATTCAGTGCGAGTTGGTAAATCGTACAGAAGTTCTGAATGCTTTGACCAAGGGCGAGTATTGGGGCCTCAAGAAGGATCTGCATTTACCCTCGAGCGGCGATCTCTCGCCAGAACTGGCCACTCAGTTCGGCGCTCGCCAGGCGCAATCCGACAAATTGCGGAATTTCCTGAAAGCTGGCAAGAAAGTTATCGACAAGCTCGGCATCACAACGCCTGCTGCCGTCAAGTCTCATCTTCGAAGGCTATTCTGAAGACACTCTCATGCGGGACGACGCCATCGTTTACTTGATGTATCACGAGCTTGAGGTGGAAGGGCGTCCGCTCTGCCAGAGCGAGCCGGGCTATATGCGTTACGCAGTCCGGGAGCTGCAGTTCCGAGACCAGATCAATTACCTACGAAGCGCCGGAATGCGAGGAATTTCCGTTTCGGACGCGCTCGGCAACACAACTTCCGGTGGTGTCGTTATTACCTTTGACGACGGCTGCGAAACTGATCTCACGGTCGCGGCGCCAATCCTGCGACAGGCCAACTTCGGCGCCACCTTTTACATCACCTTGGGTTTTCTCGGCCGTTCCGGCTACATGACACCGCACCAGGTTCGGGAGCTGAACGACGCCGGATTTGAGATCGGATGCCATTCCATGACCCATCCCTATTTGAGTGATCTCTCTACGGCGGAGCTAAATCGCGAAATGGCCGAAGCTAAAACCCAGTTAGAAGGAATAATCGGCGGCCCCGTGCATCACTTTTCATGCCCCGGGGGAAGATGGAGTGCGAACATCGCCGCAGTCGGACGCCGCGCAGGCTATCACAGTATCGCCTGCAGTCGTATCGCTGTAAACCGTCCCTCCAGCGATCCATTCCAACTTGCGCGCATCGCGGTTATGCGTGGAGTTCCGTTCCCTACTTTTCAGGATTTTTGCGCCGGGCGACGACTGTGGCGCCCTCAGCTTCGGAATATGCTCCAGTCCGCCTCCCATCAGATACTCGGCAATTCCCTATACGACCGCCTGCGCAGATTCATGTTGGAACGCGAAGACTAAACCACTTTGCATGTTTGCTAGCGTGTTCGCTAATACTCCAGAGCCTGCGCAGGCTCCGACGCTGGATCGGTTGCAATGGTTGTGGCGTCGATCTGCTGCCCAGATAACGGTCCCAGATAGAACCGCCCGAAAAGCGAATTCTTGAACAAGAATTTCGCATCCAGATAAAGTCGATAAAAACTCCTCAGTCGCAACGCGGCAAACGGGTTCACCGAATCTTCGCTTGCTAACCCATAGCCTAAATCTTCCAAAGTAGAGCCCACGAGTTCCTCAAACATTGCGAGCTTTTCCGGCGTCATCTTTTTTTTCCACCGCCCCACCGGACTTCCCGAATCACCTTTAAACGAGGTATTCGGATCCCGTACGGACCCGATTCCAACTTGCAATATGCGATCATAATCAAGGTCGTGTCGAATAAACTCCCCGATTCTCTTTAGGGTCGCACGAGGTTCGGCCTGCAAGTCCTCGAAGCGCACCTCCATGTAATCAGCACCCAGGCTTGCGCCATGCCGCCTGCCGCTTTGCACGACCCATTCCCAGAAGACGCCGGCCACCAGCAGACTGTTTTGGCGATCCCATGGAAAAGGCCGCACCCACCTGTGGGGACGGGCGTCTAGAGATAGTGAAACATCCCGCCCATCGCGAATCATGTGGATGAAGAGGGCGTCTGGCAGGTTTTTCTTGATGGTAGGCGCGTGGAGCAACTCCTCTGGAGAATTATCTGCCCAGCGTTGCGCTCCCTGGACGGTGGAAATCTCTTGCATCACGATACGAAGAAAGTCGCCGCCATTCCGGCAGTCCTCCAGAATCTTGGCCCGGATCTCCTCAGCATTCAAATAGGAAGCCCGGAATAACTGGCTTTGCAGCCATGCATCCATCAGCCTCTCCCGGTTCGCTCGGACGCTTAAGTCCCCGAATCGCGGGACCAGCAAATTGAATACATTCGACTCGGCCAGGTAAACCGCAAAACCTCCAGCGGACAGAAGCATGTTGTAAAGCAAAGTTGTTCCCGAACGTGGACAACCCACCACGAAAACCGGCGCTTTCTCCCTGGGCATTGCTGCAGCTTTACTCCTCATATGCGGTCGACTTGGTTGCACGCAGTTGCACTAGACAAGCTACAGTTAGGACGCACCTATTTCGAAAGAAATCATGCCGAAGGCTTCGTCATTCACTAACATTTGCGGGTCGCCGGAGATCACTCGTACCTCGCCTTCAATACTCACTACTTCAGAACGCGACACCTTCCGCTGTGAAGAAATGATTTGCCGCCCGTTCGATTCAACATAGCTTCCATTGCAGCATATGAGCACGCGATGTGGCTTGTCCCGCCTCTGTCCCCAATAAAAAAATTCGGCGTCACTGCTCCATGGAAGAATCGTCCATGGATCCCCTCGCCCGAACACGATGTGGTGTTCCTCCTGCGGTGTGCTGAAACGATAGTAGACGGCGGACTCACTGGAAGAGGAACTGTCACGGTCAAACCTAGCCGTGCACAAGCCGCTATCGCTCACCGGAAGCAACAACGTGACAAACTCTGCCGGTAAATCAACGGTTTTGCTAAAACACACCACGTTATGCGACTCCTTCCGGCCGTAAGCGGGCGCGCAAGCGTCCGAGGTAATAGTTTGCGACCATCCATGACCCCTTTGCGCCAAAATGGATAAGCCGGTGCCGGCACCTCGGAACACAGGTTGGCTCTGATCTATCGGCATTAGTTTGGGATCCACGTGCCAATATAAGTCGAGTTGATGTTTCGCTTTTCCCAGAGCCTGATCACGCACGAGCCAAAACTTCGACTTGAGTGAGAACACAGAACGGCGATGCACAACCGGGTCCGGCAATCGGGTATATCCGTCATGACTGCCCACAAACAAATCGAACGTTTCTCCGTTTATCCACTTCTCTTGTTGAATGTTTGGCACATGAACCCAACTGAAAGGTCCCTTTGGTTCAGCTTGATCCAGTCCATCGACCACCAGCGTGTTGTGCGCCCTGGTGCCTCGGAAACGATTGCGCTCACAAGGAGTGATTCCTACATATTCGAACGTGCCAGGATCGATAAGTAGCGGATGGCCACCGATGCTTGCAGTGATGCTGAGGGCATCAGCGTGACCATGGCCCGCTGTATCCGCGCCTTGAGGACCGGCATCGACGATCAATCGCCCTCCCAATCCGTCAGACACTAGTATGTAGAGTCCGCCGGTTTCAAAAGCCGTCGAACCATTCGAACAAGGGACGCGCGGCAGTTGCTGGAACTCATTTAGACCGGACTCGCCCAAGAGCCAAAGCAGTTCCTCTCGTGGTCCCGCAGCAACACTCTTGAAATCACCTCGTCCAAACACGACGGCCCCCACAGCCAGGGGATCAAGCAGATGGGTCTGTTGATTGCGCTCAGCGTCGAATAGTCGTCCGCCATCATCATCGCCAAGCCTGGGCACTGGTCCGGAGCATCCCAGAATACAAAGCGCTTCACACATCCTTTCGATCGTTCTGTTAAATCGATCGGGGATAGGAATTTCGTTCTTTGACGCCAGCACGGCGGCATGAATAAAAAAGTCCAGGGCGTAGACGTGATAGTAAATCGACTGCTCGAAGTGCAGGCCATCGTGCCGAACCTGGCGATCAGCGGCTTGCTGAAGAATCTCCCATCCCCGCTGCTGCCAACGCTCGGCATGCTTCACCTGTGGGCAGAGAGTACCAAGAAAGAAGAGTGCAGCGCCCTCTCCCAGCAAATGCGTGTTCGGGGAAAAATACGTGGAGAGATGACATTCGATGTGCCGGCCCGAGAGTGCCAGCCCCCGAAATAATTCGTGTTGAAACTCTTCTGACATTGCTGCTGGGCCGCCCATCAAGTAATAGACCCAGAGCCAGGCGAGACTGCGAAATGCAACTTCCAGGCTGCTTGCCCAGTTGATGCCCATGGGATATGGATTTTGCGCATGCCAATCCTTCCATTGGCAGAATAACTCGTTGGCGAATCTCTGTTCCCCTGTTATTCGGAACGCCTTGGCCAGCGTCACCAGGTGCTGGTGCCGGTTCAGTTCCCATGTCACCTTACTATCTCCCACTTCGGCGAAATCAAGGTAGTGAACCTTGAACCAAGGCTTCTGCGGAGCTCTCTTGCCGTGAACGCGATCGGTGTGCCAGTCGATCTTCTGACCATAATCCAAGTCTCTGTAGCCAAGCAGATCGAAGCGGTGCCGACAGATCCGTTCGGCGCGATTGATAATTCGCCCGCATTCTGTGGGAAAAATCTCTTGCAATCGTGCGCATAAGGCCGGGACGGAATCGACCGCAAAAAAAAATTGCGGTTCCCGCAAGCCGGAGGATTTCCTCTTGAGGAGCGGCTCGAAGCCCATACCAACTTGGTAGCGAAGGAAGTCCAAGCGAGCGTTCGCTTGCTGCCGCAGTCGGTCGGCAAGCTCTTTTGTACTCATAGTACGCAAGCGCCGATAACGATCGTTCCATTCTGCCAATCCAAGTCTCCTTCGTGCTAGGATTCTATATTGTCTGCACGCCAGATGCGCCACGTTGCGCGGTGGTGCGCCACTAATCTCATACACCTTCAAACACACACGCGCTTTGGCATGCGAAGGCGGTGCTCTGCCCACTGAGACAGGAATGATTTTGAATGAGCCCTATCAGCGGTTTGGGTTTGAGTTATGTCGAAACAGTCATCGTCGAAAGCTCGAAGCCATGGATGCCGGCCGAACTCCTATCGTAGAACCCTATTTCGTAGTGGACTTCTAAATGCAGAAATCGCTTCAGCCAAACGGCCTGCACGGCTTACGCAGGGATATGCTGATAGCCTCAAATGAAAATACTATGGGTTAAAGCAGGAAAGCTCTTGCCAGTCGATACCGGCGGCAAGATCCGATCTTTTAACATCCTCCGGCATCTGGCAAAACAACACGAGGTGACTTTGCTTTCCTACTACGGGGGACGTCGTGATCCCGAGTATGAAGGGGCAATCACTCAGCAACTGCCAGGCGCTCAAACGATCCACGTGGCTGGCCCGGAGGGCACCTTGGCCCAGTCGTTAGATTACATTCTCCGCATCCCGTCTGCGGCGCCCTATGCGGTGAGAAAGTTCACCGACTTCAGAGTAGGCCGCGTTGTAGCCGAATGGCTCAATAACGGGAAGCTGGACGTCGCGGTTTGCGATTTTCTCTCCGCTTCATCGAACTTTCCGGATCAAGCGACGCACACGGCGGTCGTTCTTTTCCAACATAACGTCGAAACCATGCTTTGGCGGCGCATGGCCCAAACCGAAAGATCTTTCTGGGTCAAGCTCTCTTACTTGATCGAAGCAAGGAAGATGGCGGCTTACGAAGCTCGAGCGTTGCGAAGATTTAGCCACATGATTGCGGTTTCTGAAACTGATCGCGCCGCGATGTTAGAGCTGGCTCCTGGCTGTCCTATCACTGTTGTCCCCACTGGAGTCGATACGGAGCACTATCAAGCTTCACCTTCGGTTTCGCCTGATCCGCCGGTAGTTTTGTTCACTGGTTCGATGGATTGGGAACCCAATATCGATGCAATGGAATATTTCTGCGCTGATATCTGGCCGGCGGTGCTGGCCGAATTTCCTAACGCGCACTTTCAGATTGTGGGTCGTAATCCCCACGCGCGGGTTCGTCGCCTGGTTTCGGCCTCCATCGAAGTTACGGGAACTGTGCCCTCGATTGCCGATTATTTGCGATCAGCGACGGTGGTCATCGTGCCTCTGCGAATCGGGGGCGGGACGCGGCTCAAGATCTTCGAAGCAATGGCTATGGCGAAGGCTTTGGTTTCCACCTCAATTGGCGCGGAGGGATTAAATGTAACCGACGGCCGCGACGTTATTATCGCTGACGGTGCGAAGTGTTTCGCTAATGCCATTATCCGGCTCTTGCGAGAACCGGAGACACGCAGGACTTATGAGCAGGCCGCCGCAACTTCGGCGGCACGTTACGACTGGTCGCAAATCGCACTTCGTTTCGCCGATGTGCTCCGCGACGCCAGCAAGAACTTCGCCCCTAAAAAAACCTGATGGCACAACATAAAAGGCGATTTCACGGATTGAAGATTACTGGTAAAGTGATCAAGTCGCAATGCTCGGCATCAGCCGTCGGTCGGTCGTTTCGGACTGCAGCCCTGAGCCGACGCCGCTGGTCGGTTCAGCTGGTTGACTTTTCTCGGCTGAGCTCACGATGCTTCCGGTGACGCTATCGCGCGCTGGGTTTTGTCCCTATCTCGAAGGAGGTCTGCGGAAGTGAGTAAACAGCCGCGAGTTTCCCTCGCCATCCCGGTCTATAACGAGGAGGCGGTGCTGCCGGAACTGCTGCGCCGAACGCGGGCGGTGCTCGATAGCATTCCGGGAGGCCCCCACGAGATCGTTTTGGCGGACGATGGCAGTTCAGATCGAACGCTTGAGCTCCTCGAAGGCGCCGCGGAGGAGGACGCCCGGTTGGTGGTGATTGCGCTCTCACGGAATTTTGGGCACCAGACAGCCCTCACCGCGGCGCTGGACCATGTAACCGGTGACGTGGCCGTCCTTATGGATGGAGATTTGCAGGACCCTCCAGAAGCGGTGCCTACGCTGCTGGAGGCTTACCAGCAAGGCTATGACGTGGTGTATGTAAGACGAGTGAACCGCAAGGAGTCCTGGTGGCTGCGTGCCTGCTATTACTTGTTCTATCGTCTGTTGGCTGCTCTTTCCTCGACCCAATTACCGCTGGACTCGGGAGATTTTGGGCTGATGTCGCGGCGGGTGATTCAGGAAATCCGCAAGATGCCGGAGCACCAGCGTTATCTGCGTGGTTTGCGCACCTGGGTCGGCTTTCGCCAGATCGGGATTCCAATTGAACGTTCGGCACGCCATGCAGGCCAGCCGAAGTACAGCCCTGTCAAGTTGCTGATGCTCGCCTTCGATGGCATTTTTGCCTTTTCCACGGTTCCGTTGCGGGCGGCCGCCATTCTGGGCGCGGGAGCAATCGGACTCTCCTTTTTGTTTTCCCTATACGCTCTCTATGTAAAAATTTTCTTGCACTCGCCGCAAGGGTTTACCGCAACTATTCTCGTCATTACTTTCCTGTCGGGCGTCAATCTTTTTTTCCTTGGGATAATCGGGGAGTACGTTGGACGCATTTACGAGGAAACAAAGGCTAGGCCGCACTACATAGTTGAAAGGGTCGTCGGCCAACATAGCACGCGCAAAGAGCCGGGAACGACTCTCAAGAGTAAGACCGAGGATTGGGAACGCCCCAAGTCTGTTGTCGAAGAAGCCATGCCCTGAGATGGGTCTTCGATATCCACAGAACTGCTGCACCTGCGTCAGGGCTAAGGACGTGGGAATCGTCTAAGACTGCGATTGATCATTGCGCTTCCGCAGCTAAAATCAAGCTCGAACCGGCTACAATAATGGATCCCAAGTACGGCGAACGATATCGCGACCTCTTTGAGAGACATTGGTGGTGGCGGGCCCGAACACGTCTTATTATCGACGTGTTGCGGCGCCTGCAGCCAGAGCAAGGATGGAAGAGCATTCTCGACATCGGCTGCGGCGACGGACTTTTTTTCCACGAGTTATCGCGGTTTGGGGAGGTGGAGGGAGTGGAGCCATTTGCGGAGTTGGTAAGGCCGTCTAATCCGTTCCGAGACCATATCCGAATCTGTCCCTTTGACGAGAATTTTCAGCCAGGAAAGCGATATTCGCTGATCCTAATGCTGGACGTTTTGGAGCATCTGGAGGACGCCGTTGGTGCGTTGCGGCATGTCCTTGAGCTCCTAGAACCGAACGGAATGTTTATTGCCACGGTGCCGGCTTTTATGGCACTTTGGACCAACCACGATGTCCTGAACCATCACTTTATCCGCTATACCAAATCTAGCTTCCGCAAGGTAGCGCAACAGGCAGGTCTGCGAATCCAGGAAGAGCGCTATCTTTACCATTGGACTTGTCCGGTAAAGCTTGGTATCAGATTGGGGGAACGGCTGTTCCGACTAAAGCCAAAACCGGCGCGGGTGCCAATGAAGACCGTAAACGAGTTGCTGTTCTGGCTCTCAAGGATTGAGCAGAAAATGCTCGGCGCTTTTTCACCGCCATTTGGAAGTTCGCTTATAGTTGTCGGAGTAAAAGAATATAACCGATAAAGGATGGCGAACCAAGCATCCCCGCGGCACCCATTAGTCACAGTAATAACTACCTACTATTTGCCAGTCAATTGCCCGAACGGAAGATCAATGTCGTGACGTAGGGTGGGCATTTTGATGTGCAGAATCCCCTTAGGAGGCGCAACCGGCGCCTCGGATTCATACAGGATCAAGCTACGTCCTTCCCACCCGCCCATGTTGCTTTCGATAGGAACAGTTTCCAGCACTTTGTACTGCCCAGTGTGGTCAAGAACGTCACGAAGCGCGGTTTGCGAAGCAAAGTGCAAAGGCATGTTCTTTTCCACCACGATATATCGCACGCCATCAGCCTTCAGGATCTGCTCTACGTCGCTCTGATTGTGAGCAAACTCGGTGACGCCCCATTCTCTTATCGTCCGAACCTCATAGAGAGCCTTGCGAAGAATGACGAAACGCCTCGCAGGGTCAAAGGCACGCATGAAGAAGGTAAAATTTCCCGGGAGGTCCATATCCACCAGGACGAGCCCCCCTTCCATGTGGGCTAATCGCTGTGCTACTTCTGCATAGCCCGAGACGTAACGCCGCTGGTAATTCCAGCCCCTGGCGGTGTAAAAGGCCAAAACTACCGCCACCGCCGCGATGCCCGCTATGCGGATCGCCCGCCCCTGAGTTTTTCCTGTAAACGGGGCAACCGCGAAATATGCGAAAGCTGGAACCCAATAGAGAATGTAGCGAGCCTCTTTGTGGTGAATCAGCGTGAAGATGATGTAGCAGGAGACTATCCACGAGAGCATTATGATTACATTTTCGCGCTTTGACCGCCGCATGCACATCAGTATGCCGAGAACGCTTAAAGTTAGCGCTCCCCACCCCAGCAGTTCGGGAAGCACCGACCAGTAATAACCCCACTGCATGGTTGAATCCGCCGAGGTTCCCTTAACGTTGACCGAAAGAGAGGCGTTCATGAGAATCTGCAGAAAATACACCGGTGCGACCACCAGGAAGCATACGGCAGCCACGCCAACTGCCCTCCAATTTAGAACCCGATCCCATTTGCCCAGAGCCGTCAGTGTAAGTAAGCACCATACGAGCAGATAAATCGCATGGTGCTTCGTAAGGAAAGCCATGCACAAAAAGGCGGCAAACCAATAGAGTGAACGCCGTGTACCTCTGCGGAGATAGACAACCCAGAAATAGCTTGCCGCTATGCAGGAAGCCATCAACGGGAGATCGAGCATGACGGACTTCTCATACCTCAAAACGGCGGGCAAAAAAGCCAATAATAATGTAGAAAGCGCGGCAGTGTATTCGTCTTCCAGTTCTTCTACTAGCTTGAACCAAAAAGCGAGGCCAAACAGTGCGAAGAACATTATGGTCAACCTGGCGGTCAGAACCGAAGCTCCCAGAACCAAGAACGCGACTCCCTCGACTAAATAGAACAGGGGCGGGTACATAACTATGCCAAGGCTGGGGTATTGGGCGTAGTAGCGGTAGGTGTATTGCACAGGGTGACGCAATGGCAAATCGTGCAGGAAGGAAGCGACGTAAAGACCGGTCGCAGCATGCACCGTCTCATCCACATTTTCGCTGAATTCGCCCTTGCGGATACCGCGTAGCAGAACGCCGGTCACCAGGGCCAAACAAAGTACCATCAGCAAGAAGCCGCGCCGGGCAGGAGGAAAAGCGGTGTCAAACCGTTGAGGACTCTCAGTGGGAGACTGGATCGGAGCGGGAGAAGGCATTGGTCTGAGTTTCCTTCGTCTCTATCCAACCTGTCTTCAGTCGGACAAATAGAGCACTATGCGCGCAAGATCGGCTCTGCAAGCGTAGTTTAGCATTGCTGGCAGCCGCCGTCGTTCACGTTGTATTAACATCACACACTATGCCGACCAGAGCTAGGTACCTGCTCTCTGAGCGAAAATCAAATCCAGGACAAATCCCGTCGCACGAGCAACTGGCCGAGCGGAGTCTTCGCTTTAAGATAGAGCTTCGTGGCAAAATAAGCTTGATAAGTGTCGCGCAGGAGTCTAATATCTGCGCGCTTTAACGCTTCTCGGTTGTCAGTCGTCAGCTCGTACCCCGTTTCTTGCAACGTCCGGCCGACCAATGCCTCAAAAATGACTAACTCCTCGGCAGAAAAGCCGTTCTGCCAACGTCCGATAGGATTGAAGGTCTCTTCTTTTCCTCCCCCGAAAGATGTATTCGGTTCGCTAACGGAGCCAATTCCTGTTTGCCGGATGCGATCGTAGTCCAAATCTTGTTCAATAAAACCTCCCAAACGGGCCAGCGTTTCGCGCGGCTCGCGGATAAGCTCTTCGAAATGCACTTCAATGTAATCGCCGCCTAAGGCGCGCCCATCGCGGCGGCCTTTGTTCACCATCCACTGCCAGTACAAACCTGCCGCCATCTTTGAGGGTAGGTGGTCCCAGGGCAGGCGCCTTACGTAGCCTTGTTTATCGGTAGACAGTGCCACATCGCGGCCATCGCGAATGATATGAATGATGAGGGCATCCGGAATGGTCTCCTTGATCCGGTGAAGGTACAGCAGGTGTTCTGGGGTAGTATCGGCCCATCGCTCTACTTGCTGTTTGCTGGCTATTTCGGACATGACGATACGCAAGAAATCGCCGCCATTCCTGCATTCGCTCATGATCCTTGCCTCGATGGCTTCCCTGTCCAGTCCCGACTGCGAGTAAAGCCGGCTCTTATACCACGCATGCAGAAGACGTCGCTTGTTGCGTGTCACGGAAAGGTCTCCAAATGCGGGCTCCAGGAGATTAATCGCGTTGGACTCGGTTCTGTACACGGCGAAATTCCCGGCCGAGAGCAGCATGTGGTACAGCAGAGTAGTCCCCGAACGGACACAGCCCAGGACGAATACCGGAGCGCGGCTTCGCGTGTGGGAAGGGATCGAGTGGCTGGTCGCTGTCTCCATCAGCATCACGGCGGGGTCAAAGTTCCCTTCTCCAGATCAGCACTCGAACTGGAGGAGGGCCCGGGGACGGCCATTCCCGAAGCCGTGCGGAAAAGCGAACCAATTTCGCTGGCGAGAATTTCCGGCGCCTTTCGTTCGTTCGCCCACTCGGATCGCGCCTCCATAAAGTTCCTGTGCCAGAGCTCCAACACCAACATGCGCCACAACATTCCGGAGCGATTTCGCCTCCCTCGAACGTGTTCGTCAATCAGGGCGCGGACGGCCCCTGGTTTGAAGTAACCGCGCTGAAGGCTACGATTCTCCAGCAACACACCCCAAAAAGGGGCCTTAGAACGGTCACGCATCCATTCCACTAAGGGTAATTGGAAGCCCTGTTTGCGGCGGTGCAGTAGCTGCGGCGGGACCCCAAGCCTCTCCGCCAATCTCTTCAGAATGTACTTCCGTTTCCCCACCCGAAACTTCCACTGAACCGGCAAGCTCGTCGCCCACTCCACGAATTCATGATCGAGCAAAGGAACACGTACTTCCAGGGAAGTAGCCATGCTCATCCGGTCCACTTTCGTGAGAATGTCAGCGCTCAGATAGGTCTTGGTGTCGAGATATAACAGGCGGCTCATCCGGTCGGAAGCAGGGGCTTCATCATAGATTTGCTGCCATTCCCCCAGCGGGTTCGGCAGGTGCCGGGCCGATTCCAGAAACTCCCGGGTAAACAGATGCTGCTCGCGGTGCATCACCGGCAGGAACGAAAGCCCGTCCAGGTAACGATCCCGCTCGTTCAGTGACGCGTTCCATGCCAGATTCTTGCCGTACATTCCAGGCGGGAGAAGGCCATGGATTCGATCGCGGTAAATTGGCCCAATATAACGGTGGAAGGAATCGAATTTTCGGCGCTCCATTGCTACAAGATAACGATCATAGCCGGCAAATAATTCATCTCCGCCATCGCCGGAAAGCGCAACCGTAACTTCCCGCCGCGCCATCCTGCACACGTAATAGGTCGGCAGCATTGAGGAATCGCCGAATGGCTCTTCCATCATGCTCGATAGATATTGAAGGGTCTCTTCGATGTTCGGCTCCAGCACTAATTCGTGATGCTCGGTACCGAAGCGCTCCGAAACCACGCGCGCGTACTCTGATTCGTTAAACTGCTCGGCGCGAAAGCCGATAGAGAAGGTCTTGACTGGCTTGGTGCTCGCCCGTGCCATCAGGGCGACAATAATTGACGAATCCACTCCTCCGCTTAGTAACGCTCCCAGGGGTACTTCGCTGATCAAACGAATTCGTACCGCCTCTTCTAATCGTCGCTCCATCTCTTCCAGACATTCCTCTTCGCTGATGAGCGCGCGCGTGCCGTAATGGGGCAAATCCCAGTATTTGCGGATCTTGATCTCTCCGTTGCGATATTCCATCAAGTGCCCGGGCGGCAGTTTGCGGATACCCTGAAAGGCCGTGTGCGGATCGAGTATGTACCCGAAATACAAATATTGGAGAAGACCTTCCGCATCGATCTGGGCTAGTTCCGGACGGACCGAAAGAATGGTCTTAATCTCTGATCCAAAAAGAATCCGTCCCTCGTGCACCGCGTAATGCAAAGGTTTCTTGCCGAGTCTGTCGCGAGCTAAAAAGAGCGATTGCTGACGCTGGTCGTATAAAGCGATCGCGAACATGCCCCTCAGTTTCTTGACGCAGTCCGCACCCATCTCCTCATAGAGGTGGACAATCACTTCCGTATCGCTGTGGGTGTAAAAGCTGTGACCGCGGTGTTCCAGCTCGCGGCGTAATTCAGGGAAGTTGTAAATCTCACCGTTGAAGACGACCCAAACGGTGCGATCTTCGTTATGGATGGGCTGTCTTCCGCCGGCCAGATCGATGATGCTGAGTCGCCGCATGCCAAGGCCCACTGAACCTTGGGTATAAATCCCTTCGTCATCCGGTCCGCGGTGAATGATCGTGCGGCACATGCGATGCACATCTTCGGCATCGATAGTCTCTCCCTGCCTGCCGACGATGCCCGCTATCCCGCACACTGGCTGACCTCCGCTGTACTGCCCTATTGATTAGTTCGACGAGAAAGGCCCGCTTTGCCGGAACTTTCCTCCGGCAGCGCCGCTTAATTGCGAAAGTTGTGGGCCTCAACCCATAGCTAACTGATGTTCCGGTTCCCGCTGGAGCAACCCCAAGGATTCATAGCCACCGTGAGGGCTGCTTGGTTGGCTTCAAAACACCTAGGGTCTTTCGGCCAAAAGCGTAGCTTAATCTGCGCGAACCAGTTTCCTCTTCTTCGCCGGACCGCACTGGGAGCGTCTCACCGGCGATTCTCACCATGGCGCAAGTGTAACCTATTACAAAATATGGATACAGGTTGTACTCGATTGAAGCGAAAAACGCACCTGCCATGTATGCGGCAAGCCCCGCCCACAAGGCTTGCGCGAAAAGCGTAAATTCGGGGTCCTCCCGATATTGACGCGACTGCCGAACCTGGGCGAGATTCTTGAATGCAGCCCAAAGCGCCAGAAGAAACAATATAAGTGCGGGTATGCCAGATTCCGCGGCCAATTCCGTATAGCTGTTGTGGGCCACCCTCCAGGCTGGATCTACCACAATGAAGCACCCCGGACCGACGCCAAACACTGGATGCGTCAGCGCTACCATTACGCTTTCTCTCAACAGTTCCTTGCGGGATTCGATTGAGGCAGCCGCCGCCTCCCCTTCGCCTTCCACTCTCCCCAGAACAATACTTTCGACGCGGGCGCGATAACGGCTATTGGAAATTGCCATGCCAAAGCCCAGCATAAAGACGAGGATCGTGACCACAACTAACTGGCGGCGCTTTCCCTGGATACCGTATTGCCAGACGCAAACAATGATGCTGATAATCAGAGCCAGCAACCCGCTTCGCGAAGCGGTGAGTACGACTCCAATGCACATGACCGCCAGCGCCAACGCCCAGATCACCTTCTTGAAGCCACGGTCGTTCAACAGGAATGCCAGACCAATGGGGAAGCTCATTGCGATGTTCGCGGCAAGGTCGTTCGAGTTGGAGAGAATGCCGTTTTGAATTCCTGTGAGTCGTCCCTCCGGGCCGTAGTGTCGCAACGCGATCGACAGAAATGTCACCAGCGAGACGGCGCTCACCTGGATCCAAAGCAGTTTCCGTATCTCCCGCACAGTGACTACAACCATGCTAAGCAGCATGGCTACTACGACGCCTTTAGCAAATCTGTCAAATACTGTATGAGCAGCCCCCCCCATCCAAACTGCGGTTGGGATACAGATCGCCATTTGGAGCAGGAGCAGCCAGAGAATTTTGATAGCTCTCGGTATCTTCACGTGGCTACTGCTCAGTCCGGCAAGCAACGCGATAAAGGCGATGCCGCCGGAAATCTTAGCCATCGGAATGTACGCCAGTGCCGAATTGAAATCTTCGGGCCGATAGTAATAAAGCACGCAAAATACCACCAGAGCGCCATAAATGAAGCGGCGGCGGCCTTCGGACGAGGCCCTTCCCTGCTGGCCCCATGCTCGCGGTCGAAGAGGAATTCTCGTTGCTGGTGTTTGCGTTGCCATGAATGAGCTAGTTCAGGTCAGTGCCATATCTTCCGCGGGCCGTCGCACGGTTTTTAACGACTCGTTTTTGACGCCTCGCTGACTCTAAAATTAACCAATCGTTTCTGGGATGGCCGGCGTAGCGCTTTTCCTCAACGTGTCCATGCTGCTCGTCTCCCAGTTACAAAATTAATCAGAGCCACTACCGCCGCACCATTCAACAAGACAAAAGCGCCAGCCGCATCCCCAAGCCGCGCTAGGATTCCGCGCTTCACTATCCGGGTTAAAGCCAGCGCACTCAGGGCGTAGAAGAGCAGTTGCAGAATCAGGACCACTCGGTAAAAAGCTCCGCTTAAACGAAACGAAGCCATCAGCAGGGCTGCCAGAGCAAACGGAACAGCCAGACGCAATAGTTTGTGACTTACAAACTCGAACCGAATGGGATTACGGCTAGTCAACAGCCACGGGGCCAACTGCAACAGCTGGTAGTTGCCGCTTAAGGTCCGTACCTTGCGGCTAAATTCTCTCTCCGCGCCAAGATTTGGGGTATCCCACGCGCGCGCCCGGGCGTCAAAAACTGTACGCTTCCCTTGGCGTACTACTTCCATGGGCAGGTAAACGTCATCCAAAATCGTTCCCTGCGGCACGCTGGTCAGCAGCTCCCGCCGCACTCCATAGAAGGCTCCCGTTGCACCTACAGTAGAACCGGAAGCTGCTTCCAACTCGCGAACCAACTTCTCGATCTGCCAGTACAAGCTCAATCCCTGGCTGCTCTCGCCTTGCGTGGGATCGCCAAGCATCAACTCTCCGCTCGCACACCCTATCTCGGGATCCGCAAAATTACCGGCCAGAAGCCGTAGCGCCCCAGTTTCGATCCTCTGACGCACGTCCGTAAAAACGACGATCTCGCCGCGAGCCAACTTTATGGCGTCGTTTAGACAGGACGCCTTGCCGCGCGTGTCTGGGTTCAACACCAGTTCCAGTCGTGACGCCTGCGCGCGCAGGATCTTCTCCGTTCCGTCGCTGGAGCCGTCCGAAACCACGATGATCTGGCATGCCGGGTAGTCGAGCGAGAGGAGATTTTGCAGCTTGTCTTCCAGACGTTCTTCCTCATTGCGCACCACCATTGCAATCGATACCGTGGGCGTAGATTCGCCTCGCCTGGCCGGCCGGGGTCGACACAACAGACGCAACCGTAACCAGAAGACATACCCAACATACGTGTACGCGATTAGAAAAGCCGCTCCCCAGAACACCCACTTCATTGCGCTCCCCGGCCCAGAGCTACGATTTTGAGGGTCTGAAACATGATAAGCATATCCAGACCGATGGAGGCGTTCTTTATATAAAAGAGGTCGTATTGGAGTTTTTCGCGGGCATCTTCGAGCGTGTTGCCGTACTTGTATTGAACCTGCGCCCAGCCTGTAATACCTGGGCGAACCACATGGCGCACGCCGTAGTAAGGAATCTCCTTGCTGAGCCACTCGACAAATTCCGGGCGCTCGGGCCGTGGGCCCACAAAATGCATGTCGCCCTTGAGCACGCACCACAATTGCGGAATCTCATCCAGCCGCGAGGAGCGCAGGAATTTCCCCACGCGCGTAATGCGGGGGTCGTTGTCGAGCGCCCAAGTAGCGCCGGTGTCGGCCTCGGCGTCTTGACGCATGGTTCGGAATTTATAACAGTAGAAGATTTTGCCTCGCCTTCCGACGCGACGTTGTTGGTAAAGTACGGGCCCCGGTGAACTCAGCTTCACCGCTAG